>JAABUS010000153.1_pt1 | contig 168735 bp, 172 predicted proteins | sample 5560161 | NCBI WGS metagenome assembly JAABUS01 (sample SAMN10711885, study PRJNA513376) | rock metagenome | isolation source: Antarctica rocks | place: Antarctica: Victoria Land, Trio Nunatak nord | collected 2016-01-04
GGGGTCAAAAGTCCGCAGCTGCTAGATATGCCCAATTCGCGTTCAGAAACTGGTGAAAATTGACGAGCCATCCAAGTGATTGGGTACAGACGAAAAGTTTTGCCAATCCAGTATTCATGGAAGTGCACCAAAATCCGAAGCCTCATGAGAATACTGAGAGTCGAAGCTTCTCATGGGACTTGAGACCCTCGAAATAAGAGAAGCTTGCGGTAATAGCATCAAAACAACAAAGCTTCCGGCCACGTAGCGTCATGATGCATGCTTCCCCATCGTTGACTTAGCATGCTTTCTTTGAATATCATTTCTTGCCTTTCCGACCCCTTTCCTTGAGCTCTTCTGCTTCGCGTCTCCGTTGCTCTACAGCTGCTACGGCCTTCTCCTTCTTCTTTTGACTTTTTTGTGCCATGAAGCGCATACGTGCTTCACGAGTATTCAATTTGAGAGGGGGTGGCTTCGGTCTGGGAGTGCGCTTTAGGGGCCGTGTCCACAACAGCAATTTCTTGACTATACTCACAACTGTTTGGGAGGCCCTTTATGAACTTGCTTCGAAACAATATCGACTACTATTTCTCGGAGCACGTTATTGCGCTTTTGGATCACTTTCCTACGGTTGTCGTTCTGACTCCGATGCTCGTCCGAGTGAATCACCATCGCCTTTGATCCAGAGGCGTAATGTTTGTGACACTTGAGCTTCTCTGCAATCTCCCGCCGGATGTCTGCTGGAGCTAGTTGTTTTAAAGCTTCAAGGGGTGTATAGCCAGTGGCCTTCGTGTTAACCCTATACTCCACAACGGTCAGACGTGTTCTCGGCGAGCATCTGCGGTGGAGGAGTCATACTTGTTAACGTTTTGCCCACCGGCACCAGAAGATCGCTGAATTTGAATTCCGTGATGGCTGAAGGTACAGTTTCTGAGTTTCTCTTCAAGGATTCGAGCCATTGCTCCGCTGGCGACCTTTCATCCCCTTTCGCACGTGTCGAAAGAGGACGTGGCAGCTGCCTAGATTTTACTGCCTGATGCGTGAACGACAGAGCACTTGATGCTACGACAGCTTGACGTGTCATTGTCGCGATAGAGACAATTCTCTTGAGATTGGCTCTGGATCACCATGAATCTAGGACGCGCACAAAATTATTGTTGGCGATGTAGGCAGCCATTGGGCCACGTTTCTCTCGGCGAAGGCCTCCACATAGCAGCAATGCGTTCTTGCACAATCGATTGGTAGCTAGGCCTTGTGAGGCAGTTCGTAAGCCATCATTCCTGCGTACTGTTGTCCTCAACATGCAGGTGTCCATATTTGGACGTGAAATTGTTCTCTTGGTCTCGGTCAAGATTGGTCTATCGACGAAGTATGTGTGCAGTGTGCAGGACTAATGGATCCAGGTTGATGGTTCCGGCGGGGTTGGCAGGCACCTGGCACATTTAGCAGTTGCAAAAGTGTTGCGACTTCTTGGCAATGCAATACACACCTGATCCAAAGGTTCAACCCTATTATCTTAGCGAAATCTCCATTTATCGGGTTTATTAAAGAAGTCTTGGAATCGCAATACTAACGTCTATAAGTCTTTGTATACGATAATTTTTAGTACGGGCTATATTCATTAAGCTAGAAATTTAACGAGATTCTTTCGAAGTTTCGTAATCGAGCGTACGAATTCTTTCATCACTTATTATTTAATTATTTCTGAAATAATTCTTACATACTTAACGGCTCTATAATCGTAGTATTTATCTCTTTATTTTATACGTATAACATAGTCAATAAAGATAAAATTACTACGTTAAAACTTTGGATCAGTTGTGTATGGCATGGATCTATTATGCCAAAGATATCGCAATAGTTTCGCAACCGCTAAATATGTACGCGTTGATGGGCTGCCGTAGCCCGGGCCAGAAAATCCGCCCAGGAACAGCCCTACAAGGCTTTCCTATGGTGGGACAATTTTATTCCTCCAGCTTACAACCTTCTTACACAGCCTCGTCTATCTATTGGGTGAACGCAATTGAATAGACCAAAGACTCTAGACCTGTGGGTATATCACGAACCATGCTTTGAAACCTAATGAGCAGCATCTCCCACGGACACCTTTCAAGCTCGCTAGTCCAAACGCGTCCCATGGAAGCCTTACAATGTCTCGCACAATTGGAGTCACATGTCAGCTTCGATGCAAGGGATAGTCTTAGTTCAATTTTGAGGTGGTGGATATCATTAAAAACACGCGATCTAGTGTCTATATGCGACATATACAGTGTGATCAACCAGAAACGCGGACACAACGAGCAACAGCCCAGGTCAACCAAGGATCAACGCGAATTCCATGGACGGTCTCCTCCATACCCTCTCCGATGAATATCACCGGTTGAATTGTGTCTTCCCAAACCCTCCCCACTATGTCCGTCTCGCCTACCAGCACTTGGCGGCGAGCGTCTGTCGAATTGTCTTAAGTTCGCTAACCTGATTGCCTCTCGAATGTATCGTGCGCCTCGATCATCGATGTCTTCTTGATAATGCACGGCGGGAGGGTGTCGAGGTCCGGGGGGTAAATTCGCCCTGCGAACCCGGTCAAGCCGGTCCTGTTCTTCCTGCTCTCGAAGTCGCCGTTCTCTATCTCTCGCAGCAGCCATCCTTTGCGCGTCTGCTAACTCTTGACGTCTCCTTGCCTGCTCTCTTTCGTGTTCCTCTCTTTCGCGTCGTCTCCTAGCCCTCTCAGCTGATTCGATGCGCTTTCTTTCTTCAAATTCTAAGCGTTCCTGCCTTAAATTCTCTGCTTCTAGGCGCTGAAACTCTGCCAGCCTTTCGGCTCGTCGCTGAGCTGCTTGTTGCTCTTGCGCGGCCCTTTCTGCGTATTGACGCTGCTCTCTATCCCTTTGCATCTTCTGCTTCTCCAACTTATACTTAGTGTTTGGGGATAGGCTTCGGGGCCTTCGGTGTTCACGAGTTGCTGATGGTGGTGAAGGTGTTTCATCCTGGCTGCTAGACTGGTGGAGGACAGTTGGCCGTGGTGATCGTCTTCTCCTGGTGCTTCGCTCCGGCTCGCGAGGACGACCACGCTCTCGCTCTCGCTCTCGCTGCCTCTCACGAGAAGGTCTAATAGGAATAATCTGTGGCGATGCGGGTCCTTGCTGTCTCCTTGGCGGTGACGGTGCCCTTGGTGGAGGGTTTTGAGGTAGCGGATAATCGATATTAGGTTGTCGAGGGCCACGATCCCCCGACGCCGGACGCACGAAAGCCATCTTAGTACCATCGGCCTTTCCTTTCTTTCCCCACGACGACCGTTTCCATTTCTTGAAGACACCGAGCACACCCTTTTCTTTTTCACTGCTGCCTGGGCGCGAGGCTGAACGTTCGGGACCTCCAGGGGTGATGGTTTCGGTCCTCGGTGCAGCACCGGTCGCGCGCAGCTCAGCGACTGAAGCTGGACGTTCCTGGAATGTGTTCACATATCGAACGTTTCTGCATGGACGGTAAGGGGTTCCATAAGCGCAGCATTCGACCAACCGCTCTCCTCTTTGACGAAAACCATTGGGATAAACGATATCGAAGATTTCGATCCTGCACATCTGACACTGGGTTTGGCTTCGCAAAGTTTTTGAATTGTGCGCTACTTTTTCCGTTTCTTCCAGGCGAACTGATGTGATTTTCGCAGCTGCTGTTCTTGGGGAGACATATGGCTAAGCCAACATAACCGTTGTTATGCCGTTGAGATATTTGATGAAAATGATACGTGCTTCTGATCGGCTTGGTACGAGAAGACAGAACGTGAGGCTTCAGACAAGTCCGTGGGGTTATGAACTCTTTATAGCTATACTAGAGAACAAAGGCCCAATGACTTCGTCTTGTGAGCGAATGATGCGCAGCTGACCGTAACCAGTAAAGTGCCCGGCTAGTGCGGAGGCGAAGCGGTGGCTAGGGCGCTTGGCCAAGCCTCGTTGGATCCTTCCTCTCTACAAAGACGATGCCAGCTCCCTCTTTAGAATATTGGAGAGGCTCTCTGCGGCATTCTGAGGCGCTTTTTGTTTCGTCATACGAGTGGCTGGCCAGTCTGACCAATTGCTGCTTTCCGGAACCCCCCCTGAATTCGCCGAAGTCGGTCTGAAGGGGTGATGAAACTCGCTGCGCGATCCTCGCATTTACAATCACTCACGCCGCAACTATTCTTGTACCACGGCTATGTGCGGTCTATGAAACAGCACGATTCCATCCTTTTCGCACGCCGAATAACTCAAGTTGTCACGAATCCTGAAGATCTCCCCATCCCATGGCCCCAGCGTCAGGCTGGCCCTTGCGCAAAAGCCTGCTGCCCATCAATCGTTCTGGGGGCGTGGCCCAATGCCTCAACGTCAACACTGCCCCTCCTGCCAGTCTTTCAAGGCAACCAGGCGATGGCGTTCATACCACATGCTTCTACAGGAAATTCCGCGGACATGGTGTTCGAGCCTAATCAGATCACCTGCTGCGGCTGAGTATAACTGGTGGGTTGTTCTTCAGCCCATGCGCAGCTAGTGAGCCTTCCCGCTGTCAGAGCTGAGAAGTTACATTTTCCTAACGTCGCAGTTGCGATTTATATGTACAAGGCGCAATACAGAATTGTGATTCCGCGAGAATTTCTTTGTTTCTCAGCTTTGACAGAAAACAGGGTTTTTACACGGAAAGGATTTGACCATGACTGTCGCCACGCAGGATTCCAGGCAGGTTTCCTTTGCAATCAAATTGACCTCTGACAGTCCCTTAATGAGAATCCTTCTGATAATGCAGTTTGGGTCGTTCTCGCAGGGGCCTAAGAGCCAGGCTGCCAGTGAAATGTGATCTAGAGCAGATTCCTTGGGTGATTTACTAAAGTCAGAGCAGAAGACACCCAACAGGAAGCCGCAGAATTCTTCATTGGAATAATTGACCACTGCACGGCGTCACTATGGTAGTGAGAAACTTGCTGATATTAGCTGGAGGATTATCACGACTACAGTTTGTAGCAGCGAAGGCAATGGAAAGGCCAAGACGCATACCAACCTAAGTTTGCGTGCATCAAAGTGCTTAATGGTACGGATCGTCCATCTTCAACAAGAGATGCTGATATGTGGCGTGCTGAATTGGACCACTACCTTCTACTTTAATATTTCATGTGCTATTACTCTTGATCTTGATTATGCCCATTCATTCTCTTAGACACTTGTCACGACGGTTCTACACGACACTGACTCAATCTGTCAACTTCAGCTCTGAGTTTCCTACAGCTCCCTCAAAGCTAATCACCACAGTACCCTCTAATCAACGTGAAGCTACGCACTGGCAACGATACGCGAAGCGTCGAGAACGAATGTGAGCAATGATCCCAACACCACGCCCCTCCTCAGACTCCCTCTTGAGATCAAGGCCATCATATACAAATACGTCTGTGGGGAACAGACCGTCCCATATCTACCAGAACGATAGGCCATATGCGATCCACAATAATTATGACCATCCACGTCACAGCATGAAAGCCCATCAGCGGCATCATACACTCTGCCACAAGCCGGTGTCGGAGGAGATGGAGCAAATTGTCTTCGATTCTCCATCAGCAACATGGCGCAATGAGTCGAAACAGACACCCTTTAGAGACTGCGTTGCCGAGCATCCATTCGCGGCAATCTTCGGGTTTCTTCTTTATTCAGCTCGACATCTCTTGGCTTCGTATGTGCCATCAAGTCTATACCGATGCGAGACTGTTCCGGAGGAATGTATTGCGTTCTCATTCACCAGATGCGAGGTTCTCGACAAGTTCATGAAAACCGTTCCGTATGTTGGCAGTATTCGACATCTCCGCCTTCAGACCGATATCAGGTGGCCTAAGGACAGGGATCTCCCTGTCTCTTTTATAGAGCGTCTTCGCCATACATCTGACCTCGACGCGTGGCAAGGCTCTCCTCAAACTGTCACACAGGCGATGAAGAACTTACAATTTGTTCACATAGATGTCGAGCAGGGTCTGGATCGGAAGCCACCTTTTGCCCGGAAGATAGAGGATGGTGGACAGGATGAAGTCACAAAGCTCTTGCTGGTTCTTGAAGCGTTGCCATTGAGGGCTACGACGATTACATTGAGGGATCAGCATCATTGCACCTTTGGTACGGCTTCTGGTGTACAGATGTCGTGCTGGAAACAGTATGGTAGATGGACGATGGCGGAGCGGCAGCGATAGGCGAAGGCGGTACGGGATCGTATACTCAGTCGAACACACCTTGAGCCATATGTCTAAGACGAGAGTCTGTCAAGGATGATGGCTAGGGATCTCTAGGATGACATGTGGGCAAGGCACGGAGGCGCTAAGTATTCGAGTCCTTGGAGGACGTCTAGAGAGGGTACTGTCAGACGTGATAACTTGGTTCAAATAAAAGGCAATAGGCGACGTAGCTTGCACACTGAACTGCGCGCAAGCGGAGGACACAATCAATAACGATGGCTTTTAGCTGCAGGACACTTTGAAAATATCAATTGTCCTGCAGCATGACTTAGACTTGCCTCCAATTAAATTAGAAATCCAATGAAGATAGCGTGATACAATGTCACACATGCGCCTGGAGCTCCTTAGGCGATCCGCAGAGCCCCAAGATTCAGGGGCTTTAGAAGTCGTCCTAGAACCCGTAGTCCGGGGACCGAGCCGCGATCTTCTGGGGATGTCGCCTGAGTAGCGCACTCTAGGGTGCTGTTTCAGGGCCTACGGGCTACAGCCCTACGAGTGAACAATTAGGGAGTTTGGACGGTTAGGGGGTGACCCCTCCTAGGTTCGGCGCTGGCGGGGCCCTTTGGTGGGGTGGGGGGTTATGTCACTCTGCTTATGTTGTTTCTTCTAGAATTCGAGGACATTTCTTCGTTCATAGCAAAGCGCATCTTCTCAAGATGGTCCTCACAGTGCACCATGTACGTTCCTTGGAGCGGTGCCTTCCTGCTTCCTTCACTGGCTCACAACGGTGCTGCCGTCTATAATTCTTCCTCCTTCTATCCCATCTTCTTCTGCAGCAAAACACTGACACCCCCAGCTCAACCGCTCCCAATCCGAACGCATCGTCTGGCTCTGCGAAGAGCTGCACCTCGACTATAAATTAAAACTCTACCCCCGCTCTCCCCTCCTCGCCCCGCCCGCACTCAAGGCTCTCCATCCACTGGAAACGGCCCCCATAATCGCTGATGGAGACATCACTCTAGCCGAGTCAGGCGCCATTGTTGAGTACATCCTCACCAAACATGGGAAAGGAAGACTCGTGATAGGTCCGGACGCGAGTAATTACGCAGACTACCTCTACTGGCTGCACTTCGCCAACGGCACCCTTCAACTCAGCACATCACGCAACATGTTCATGCGCATGGCCAAGGTTCCAGCCGACAATCCGATCATGCAAGCCTGTGTTGGGAGGCGAGAACATGCGGTCAGGCTCCTTGACGATCGATCAAAAGAAAATGAGTGGTTAGCGGGGAAAGAGTTCACGGCGGCGGATATCATGACTGTGGTGTCTTTGACGACTTTGAGATTATTCATGCCGTATAGTCTGGAGCCGTATCCACATGTGCTGAGGTGGTTGGAGAGGGTGGGTGAGAGAGAGGGATATAGGAGGGCGATGGGGAAAGGGGATCCGGGGCTTGAGCCGTTGTTGGGTGCTGAGGCGCCTCAGCCGTTTATGTGAGAAGCATTTGGGGAGCAGCTGGATGAATGAAAGGATGTATATATTTTCGAATAATATATACATGAACGTTCCAAGCTCAATGCCACGTCGAACGGATCCGAGCGATCAGGAAGCTCTGGGGGTGCCCATAGAGCTCTATACCTTCAAATTACCAGCACCCGTTTGTTATGCGGCCTTCGCTCTCCCTCCTGCCTCCGCTGTTCCACCAGCCAATTGCCCGGGTGCATCCATCATTTTGCTTTTCACCAGTATGCCATCTCTTTCAGTCCCTGGATTCCCAAATACGACCTCTCCACCCGCAACGCTTTCGTCAGACATCTCGTCCAAGCCCTTTAGCACACCCCGGATGTAGCTGACAATCTCAGCCACGCCCCTAAAGTCGACGTCCTTAGCTCCCTTGAAGACATTTCTCCACACCGCTGTGGCCAGCACCGCATCACCCTTCACCAATCCCTCATCATACCCTGCCATCAGCCCTCGCCATTGTACGAAAAGGTCTTTCAGGTATTTGTTTCGAGTCGACCGCGCCGCAATGTTGTGCGTGGTGACCATGCGATCTTCAGCAGTGTAGAAGAAGTGATCGAGAAGATGCTGATGCCATATAGGTGCATCAGCAGGAGGGAAGCAGCGCAGCCGGACAGTCAAAAGGTACATGTGGAGGTAAGTAATTTGGGCCCAGGTATTGAAGGTTGGGGTGAGGCCGAGTGCTGCCAGAATAACTCAGCCTGCTGTTACATTTTCTACTTGCTGGACCTCGTCTTAATTGGCTGAGTAAACTTACTCTCATACCACCATCCCGTGCCAACACCCAGGTCCTCACCATCCTTAGTCTTAGGAACCGGTACGTTTTTCTCATGAGCTTGCGGAATCGTGTAATCTGCCTGACGAGCACATTCTTTGACCAGATTCTCGCAGACACCGTACGCTACGTATGTCTCTGTTATTGAACTGGCTCGTTTGCGAAGCTCTTTCGCAATCGATTTGGTAGTGCTGTCGGGGATTGCTTGTGCTTCCTGGGGCACATCTCCTATCTTGGGCTCGACGGACTTAGTGAAGGGTTGGGCTGCTGAGGGGGATCGCGTTATGGAAAAGGGTCGGATTGTGTTTGGAGATCTGATGTAGGTTGTCCTTAACTGGTAAGGGTTTTGTGCATGTCGAAGTTGTCGCAATTGCTGTCGTAGAACTTGGCGACATGCTGTACAGACCAAAGCTGGAGCCATTGGAAGAGATTGACTCGTCACTCGCTCTTCTTTGCTTGGATCTGTGGGATTGTTGTTTACTGAATTCAAGAAGATCAAGTAGTTGCCGTCATAAAGCTCAACTAGGAATAGAGGTCCTATCTAGATCAGATAGCACGGGATGAAAGACGCTAAGCCGAAGCGAGATCACACAACAACAATGGAAAGCAGTGAAATTCATTGCCACTTTCCGGCAGTCTGTCGCGCTCGAAGTTGGACCCATAATATTTGTAAGTTCAAGTAGGGATAGCCGTCCTATTCAGATTAGACATTCTCTCCCTTGCCGAGGTCGTTTGCTAGGTTTCTATCCTTTACTATATCAGAAGCTACGGAGGTACAAGACTTAAATCACCACTGCCCTTGTGGGAAAGAGTCAGCGTACTGCCTACGGTCCTAGGTAAGAAATCTCTTGGTATAGTCAAGACTTTATCACGTAGATTGAGTGAGCTAGATATTATACACTTATGCGCGATCTGTAGCAGGACGCCCTGCAAACACTAAGCTCGCTTGGTGCTCGGTAGCCCCAGATCTGGCAAGTTCGCCATGTGACGTAGTCGCATTTCAAAAGCTGAAGTCCATGCCTCGCACACCACGATCATGATTCCCTGCTGTCAAGTAATGATTAGCTACAACAGATGATTTGTCAGTAGAAGCCAAACATCGTACCCACCGCTCAAATCTCTCCCTCGTGCTCATCACATAGACCTAATTGATCAATCTCCGTGAGGCACTGGCCCATGTAGTACTGCCCGGCAATAGGCTTTGAAACCTCGTGACTAATAAATCAACAGTGTCCCACCAGACCCTCCTTGGCGACCGCACTCCACATGATTGGCTGAGTAGCGGCATCCACGTCGTTTCCCGGTCGATGACACGCAGCACTGATCGCGGCACTGCATGTCCCTGCAAGTGGTACTCCCATGTTGAATCGCCTGAAGCCTAGGATGTTGACTATTATCAACAAGATCTCACCAACAGCTATTACCGTGACAACCGCTATATTCCAGTATCCAACCGTGGAAGACGAGCCCGTTGTATCCTCGTTCCCATTTTCATCGAACACGGAGACGCGAGCGACGAACAAGCTCTGCGAGACAAGCCAATGGAGCACGCCTGACGTTAGTAATAATATTGATGCCGAATCCATACGGTAATTGTAGTCGATAGGTTCATCTTTGAAGACCGGTGGGCCTTGTGACTCGAAGCGCTTTTTGTTTGAATGCGTAGCCATTGTATTCTTCAGCCAGGAGCATGCAAGTGAAAACCCCGTTCCGAGTGAGCACTAGGAATGACAATACTGCTTGTGGACTGTTAGCGGCAAGATCTGTGAGCAGGATGCCATTCGGACCAGGAAGGTTCACTGCAATGAGCGAATCAGACGTGACTGCGCCTTAATCTTGTTTCCAAATTTGGCACAGGCTGTCGCTGGTAGATGGTCCCGAAAGGTGGACGAGGGATACGGCCAGGAGGGTTGATGCGCCGCTGATTTCATGTCAGTATTAACTTGCCGATGTTTCAAAACGACCCGAGAGAGAAGACGGAGAAGATGCAACGTTTCTCCACCGGCTGACTAAGGCATCTGTCAACGGGATAGATATTACTTTTATCGGTGATCGCCCAGCTTGTGGCTTGATGCCGCTCTATCATGATGTTGGGATCGCACCAGATTAGCGAATATTTTACCGGCCTGTCGTCTTGGTAGTCGTAGCAGATCCAATTGTATGCCTGTGCGGAAATTGAAGAGTAAGATGCATTACCATAGGTATTAGCCATCTCCAGCAAAAGCTCGGTTGTGTTAAAATCAGAAGACATAGCCAATAGATCTCCTCGAGCCGACACGATTCGCTGGGCATATGCTTCGATGCACTCTTCGTTCTCGAGTACATCCCAAACAGACGCATTTCGGAAATGCTGAAGAGTCAGGGCAGGCCCGTTTGATGTGTTCACTGGCAATGACCAATCAAGATCAGTTCTACTCATCAATTCCAAAGTAGTGGCAAAAATTCCGTATTCTTTGTGCAGCCAATGTTGAGAATACCGCACTGTTATACAGTAAATGTAGCGGGACGCTCGAAAGAAATAGCCCCCCCCCAAAGTATGACCCTATTCCGGGATATCTTGCTTATATTGCGTACACTTGGAACTCCGATATCCAAACAGATATTGCGACGATGAGTGTTGTCGATTTCGTCTCGGGTAGGTAAGGCAAGGCCCTGCATTGTGTAGTTGTTTGCGCTCAACAATGTGGTGCTGAGTCCGTTGATAACGACATGAAGCCATAGATTTAGACTCTTTGTTTCTTTGCAGTGTCCGTGCTGGATTGTCCCGAAACCTTCTCGTAGACCGTATCTCAAGCTCGCTCATACCGTCAATGTGAGGTTGACGAGAAGAACTAGGCCACTCGCGATAGCACAGAGAGCGACTCCCAGACGCCAGCCTTGGAAGTTCCCCAGGCTCTGAGTACCCTTGCCTGAAACGAGCCAATCATCTTGTTCGGCTGCATCGGCCTCAAGCTGTGCTTGTCCGAGCAATGGTGCTGTGACAGATCGGGCTGGGACGTTGTATACTACAGGTTCTGACAGTGGAAGCGATGGTTCATTAATAGAACGGGGACGAGAAAGTCGCAAAATTGGTGGATTAATGGAGCGCATAGACATGGTATCAGCTTCTATTGTAGTCTGGCTCGGTCTAACATAGCGTCAGCACTCTGTTTGCTACAAATACGAGCTAGGCGTAAAGATCCGTTGCAGTCGTCAGCTCATACTTATTGAGCAGCGGCTCAGGATCGACAGGCTGATATGAAGAACGTGAAGTCAAAGCTCCGATTAATGGCAACATGGCAGCTGTCAATCGATTTTGATACTTCAGTTGAAAATTGCTAGACCACGGGAAATACTGGAAAAGGATGTGTGAACTCGATCGCCGAGTGATAACTCCCGTCCACAGGGCTAAAATACTACAAATCAGTATTCTAATTGCAGGACCCAATTGCCCGGTTAGGCTCTTCATCCCTGTCCTGCAGCTATGTGCAGCATTGGAGCTGATGTGGGTGTAGTCTCGGAATGAGGTTCAACGTGCACTCGATGCCTGCAAATATTTGTAGCAGAACTAGGTGGTATCATGAGAAACCTATGTCCTCTCTATTGCGGTTTGGCAAGGTCCCAAATTTGGAATTTTGGGCTCGCAAATCGTTCTTCGGCCTGTGTCCATTTCCGAATCATGAGCTTTGCGCATGCTACTCATGCAGAGAGCGTCAGGGATACCTTAGGAATGCTAATCCCAACTGACACTCGGTGTCGCCTACAATGCTTCTAGTCTGCTGCCACTACCCGACAACAAGACGCTCCAGTGACTTCTTTACGATTGGGAGAAGATCGTTCAAATTATTCGGATCCCGCAGCTGTGCTGGCACGTCTTGTCCTCTCGAAGCAAGTTTCTGGTTCGCGTTAGTGATAGTTCTACCAAACCACCTTTTAGTGATGATGCTTCTGACCTGCCTGACCACCTCGTACTTCTCTTCTTTCGCGGCGTATTCCCTGATCACCTCGCCTGTCCCAAACTCGACGTATATCCTAGTATCCCTTATCCTCAGAAGTACACCATCCAGACGCATAAAAAAGCGGCAGAGCAATAGCAGTCGCTGTGGCATGACTCTGATCTTGCAAGAGAAAAGAGTGATTCCATTGTCTGCCATCTCGTCTTCGTATAACATGACCTCGTCGAAGAACAATATCGGATCAGGTCGTTTGAGCAGCTCAAGAGGTATTGGCTTTGTTGAAGGCTCGAATCCTGGCGAACTCGTTCTCATTGTACCCTTGTAGTCCGAGCTATAAGACCAATCGAATGGCTTCACCACTTCTGTGATCCCCTCATGCTTCTTCTCCCTACTCTTACTCAGCATGTAGTGTTTCAAGGCATATATCGTCCGCCGTACCGGGTACTCTGCCACTCTCTCGAATGCGCGACCTGAAGCATTGATCCACCTGTTTTATCCACTCGATCCAGCGCGTCATATGTGTTGAAGTTGATCCCCCATCCAGACGCGTGTTCAATCGATACCATATTGTCTCCAAATATCATCTCCGGAGGTGCGATACCCAGGCTAGCTGTCATTTGCTCAATTGGTTCAGCTTTCAATATTGGTAACTTTCGTGTAGTTATCTTGAAGCCTTGCTGTGAAATTGAGTTGCCAGCGTCAGCTGCAGAATGGTAGTGCGCAGCCGCATCCGCGCGACCGTTGACTGCCATTTCGAAGCTTGGCTTCAAGCTGTCAAACGTTTCGTCATCTGTATGAAGACGAAGACCCGTGGTCGCGCGAGGTGCACGCAATGTGTTCCGCAATCAAGGCTTGGCGCTGGTTGCCACGCCAAAGCCATCTGTTTGGGCTAGCTTGAATTACTTCTTGAGCCGAGAATCTCGCTTTTGTAGACAGTACGAACTCGCATTCGACAAAGACCGCAAGTGCAGCGCCTTGGTCAAAATCCATAGGTCTCTATCATCATGGCTATCAGAACGATCGAGTCTCGCTTTGAGCAGATGTCCGTCAACGACGAGAATGAACCACTCAATGGCGGCCCCGTATTTCACAAGTCAAAGGTATGACTCCCTAATGTTAGGGCATAAATATGCTCATAGTTCTAGGGCTCTCTATCAACCGCAATGTCAATATCAGGTCTAGGCTCAACCACCCAATTGACTTCAAACCCCAATCGCTCCAACCTGCTGAAGATCGCCCTCCAAAACAACAACGAAGCCAACGCAAAGACAGCAACAATCACATCGGTCAACGTAGCGTCTCAAGCTTCTCAATGGCGCGACTCGAAACTACCACCACCATCATCGCCAACCTACAAAGGCACCAGCATTTCCTCTGGCCGAAGCTCGGATGAGAGTACTTTACAGCGCCTGTCCAATCCACCTATATCCGATAAACCACAGCCCAAGAAATTCCATCTCGGGATGTTTGAGATAGGGAAGCCTCTAGGAAAGGGCAAGTTTGGACGAGTATACCTGGCTAAAGAGCGCTCGACTGGATTCGTTTGCGCACTGAAGGTCCTCCACAAGAGCGAGCTGCAGCAAGGCAAGGTCGAGAAGCAAGTGCGGCGAGAAATCGAGATCCACAGTAACCTGCGACACCCAAACATCCTGCGCTTCTACGGCCATTTCCACGACAGCAAGAGAGTGTTCCTGATCCTCGAATTTGCCGGTAAAGGAGAGCTGTACAAACATCTACGAAAGGAGAACAAGTTCCCCGAGTGGAAAGCCGCGCAATATATTGCACAAATGGCTGCCGCGCTGAAGTATCTTCACAAGAAGCATGTCATGCACCGAGACATCAAGCCTGAGAACATACTGGTGGGAATCCACGGGGAGATCAAAATATCGGATTTCGGATGGAGCGTCCATGCACCAAACAATCGGAGAAACACAATGTGCGGTACTCTGGACTACCTGCCTCCAGAGATGATCAAGCCTGGAAGCCAGGAAAACTTTTACAACGAGAAGGTCGATCTGTGGAGTCTTGGTGTTCTGACCTATGAGTTCTTGGTAGGAGAGGCGCCGTTCGAGGACACACCAGTCATGACACAGAGAAGGATAGCAAGAGGAGAGATGACGGTCCCAAAATTTGTGAGCCCAGAGGCAAGGGATCTGATCGAAAGGGTAAGCATGTCAATCCTATACTCAGGATTTTGGCCAAAATTAACTCCTTTTCAGCTACTCGTTCTCGATCCAGAAAAACGTATCCCTCTCACGGAAGTGCAAAAGCATCCATGGATCGTCAAACACTGCATCAAAGGCGAGAGAGCAACACAGAGAAGCTCAGCGGGCAAGACAGCTGCATCGACGCAACCAGCGCCGCCCATTTCGTCATGAGATCGTGGTCCGTCTTCAGATAATGATTGCATACTGCTCGGAGTTGGGGTATTCCTTGGTGCTCATATGCCGAACGCCATGTTAATGCCAGATACTATACACGAGAGTCCGAACTGTATCATAGTCTTCTTCCCATAAGCCATCTCTTCATCTTCACCTATAGATCTCATCAAAAGGTCTTGTGTCCGCAAAGCAACTATCCCAGACCTCATTAACAATCCTAGCAGCCTCAACATCATTCTTACAATTCGGCCTCTTCGACACCGATATGGTCGCCCGTCTTTTGACACATTCTTGATGCTGATACGTAAGCTTCCATTGGCTCCTATGCCAAAACTCCCTCCAGAATCTGCATTCACCACTTAGTGAAGAGGCCCGAATTTCAGTGCAGGCGGCGTGGCGTAGATCGTGGTTTTCGAAGTCGACCTTGAAGCGGAGGTAATCGTAGGCGTGTACCATCTCTGCTTAGCTTTAGCATTCCCATTGGGTGACTCGCGGCCGAAGTAAGCCTACCGTGGGCCAATGTATCCTCCAGATGATCCTGACGGTTCGCACACAGCAGTATCCCGTAGTTTGGGTCTAGACCTCCGCCCTGCGCTTCTATGCACTTCATGCATCTGATGTTTCCGCTGTGCAGGTCACCGCCTAGTGCTGTGATTTTCTGATTCATGAATCGTACAATTGGGCCTGCTGCTCGTTAGCAACGTCTATTTCTCATGATAGGCAAATTGATGTACTGTATTGCAGCAGATAGTCCCGCTGCTGCTCGCATCTCTGACAGTCCTGCTGCTCGAGACGGTCATCGCGACCTTTTGCGTATTGTTTTTCTCCTTCGGGGGTCAAGCCGCCAGTCACGTATTTCCAGGTGTTCCGCCATCGAATCCATGGGTCGTCAGTGAACTGGTAGCCAGTATCTTTAGGGCCGGGGACTGATTGGGTCTTGTCTATCGAGTTGACTTGAGATGATGATTCTGCATCAGACATTGGTGGATTGAAGAGCTCGTATTTATTTCGAGATTAGGTCTTCAACGTGGAATGCCAAGATATCAAATATTATGTATACCTTATGCATGATTTTGTGCAAAGGCTATCATGCAGCTCGATCGACGCGATGTTAGATACCTATCAAGAATGAAGCGCTAAGCTCGATCGAGACTCTTGTTATATGGATCCAACTAGGTACGAACTTCTAAGACGCTAGCACTCATGCCTGATGTATATCCTGATCTTCCACAACCTCTAGCTTTATAGCGATACACTCTACAGTATTTATCTCGCAAGAAAAGGTGAATATCGTACCGTCACCTACAATTTCGTAATATAAAACTCTTCTTCATCACTCTTCGTTGTTGGATTATAACGGATTTCCGCAAGATCGGTATTTGTAAAAGAGCATCCACCAAGATTAACCTTTTCTTTTATACTTTCCGATTTCGAGTCATGTTTTCTCTATCTTGAGCGTGGAAACGTCCGCTCACGCTCTAAAGAGTGGCTTCCCCCGGTGTGCTCTCGGTCAGACACGTTTGCCTCGGTCGCTCGCTCTCGGATAGGTCTGCCTGGTAGAGCCCAGAGCTAGCACTCAGGCTCGCTCCGTAGATAAAGCCTTTGTAACTATCACCTACCCTTGTAAGGAAGAGAGTGAACTTCTGCGCGTACTTCTGTTCTCGCATAGCCAGGATGAATAGTTGTGTGGTTTCACATGTTACAATGGCTAGAAGTTTCAACTTTTGCTCGTAATCAGTTTCAGTCTCGCTCTAATCTAGACAAGACCGCTTTCTGTATTGCTTTGTATTCTCGGTTGAATTTCTATATACTCGACTTCCTGCTCGAGGCGTAAATGGACGCTTGGTCGCTCAACGCGCTAAGGCAGGGTCAGCAGGATAACCCTAACCCTATATCCGCGTCCTCTTTTGGTGCCAAGAGAAAAATCACTCAGCAACGGCGTTACAATTCGTTCGCTGAAGATTAAAGGTGCTGCTCTACCTTCCTGTCCGTTGCTTTGCTTAGCGCATATCCAATGGCTGTTCGCTGCATCTGTGAGAGGTAAGCATGAAGGGCCACCGGCATCTCACCCTCGTGATCAAATTGGGTATGCATGGCATGGGAAGTGTTTCGACAAGATAGCTGACCTAGTAATTTGTGTAGGTTCGAGCTCTATAGTCCATGAGAAGACACACGAACCTCTATTATCGATCCTGTCCCTCATTGTCGAGACCGCAGTCCAATTGATCAAAGATGGACACCGAGTGGTTATCGTCTCCTCCGGAGCCATTGCGGTGGGCTTACGGAGGATGAACGTTGACAAGAGGCCCAAATATCTACCCAGGATTCAGGTGAACAAGGGGCAATTGCTTTGCAAAAAGACTGGGCGACTGACAGACGTCAGGCTTTGGCCGCGGTGGGACAATGCCAGCTTATGAGCCTCTGGGAGAGCCAGTTCGCACATCTACGACAGCCTGTAGCTCAGATACTGCTGACGAGGAATGACATCGCGGATGTACGTTGGATCGAACCGTATCTCGAGATATCCAAACTGATGGGGTCTAGCAAACACAATATCTCAATGCCCAGAACACGTTCACGGAGCTATTGAACATGGGCGTCATCCCAATAGTCAACGAGAATGATACCCTGGCAGTCTCTGTACGTCCACGGCCTGAGCTATGCATTGGATTTTTTGGTTGAACGTTCCCAGGAAATCCGCCAATTGGAGAAATTTGGAGACAATGATACCCTCTCAGCCATTACCGCAGCAATGGTCCATGCAGACTACCTCTTCCTTATGACAGACGTGGACTGCCTCTACGATAAAAACCCAAGGACGCACATTGACGCCCAGCCCATCGAGGTCGTGGAGGACGTAGCATCGCTCGAAGCCGACGTATCCTCAGCTGGCTCCTCACTAGGTACTGGCGGCATGTCTACGAAGATAGTCGCTGCTCGCCTCGCGACCTCTGCGGGCGTTACGACAGTCATCACCCGCTCTTCCAGCCCAGGCAACATCGTCAACATCGTCAACTACGTCCAAGCTCTGAAACAAGGCCTAACCGGCGACATCTCCTCGCTTCCAGTAACACCAGGCGAAGGCAGCTCTCTTGCCAACTCCCTCTCCTCCCTGCATGTCGATGTCACCCGCGAACCCCCACTCCACACGCGATTTCTTCCAGACCCTTTTCCCATCCGGGACCGCTCCTTCTGGCTTCTTCACGGTCTCGCTGCCCACGGCACTCTTTACATAGATACTGGCGCCCACCGCGCTCTTGCCTCCAAGGCAGGTCTCTACGCTGCTGGTATCGTTGATGTAGAAGGTGTGTTTGCGCAGCAAGAAGCTGTGAGACTCGTCGTTGTCGAGAGCAAAGGTTCGAAATGGTCTTCAGCTGCTCATGAAAATAGCGTTGATGGCGGAGAAGTGCCAATTAACATAGAACCTGTTGAGGTGGGTAGGGCGTTGGTGAACTACTCCTCAGCAGAAATATTACGGATCAAGGGCCTGAAAAGTACAGAGATTGGGACGGTGTTGGGGTATGCGGACTCAGAGTATGTTGCATTGAGGGAGAATGTGAGTTTGACGAAGAGAGAGAAGGGAAGCAGACCGGTTACACCTGGCCCTTCTGCTACTGAAACTGTGTGAGACTAGTTTCTTGTGTGCATCGGATGGAAAGTGGTATTCTTCGTATGACTTGGGCTTGCAATGCCAAGAATCATGATGAGTGAATTCAAATTTCACAAGCTACCTACCTTAAACAGCATAACTAGTCGGATACTCAACATCAATCCAGACCACCCCGTTCGTACAACACAATCATTGCCTTGTTAACACAACACCTATGATATATTCTATAAGTATTCCTCTGTGATAGGGAACAGTCATACAGAATTAATACCAGCCCCAAAACCCACCAAAGCTTCACAATCCATACCCCAAAGCTATCATCCCTCCATGTGCCACAAAACGATCACCCGATTCCGGTAAGCGCCCTCCTCACCCTCATTCACACAAAACCACTAATACAATTTCTCCAGCTGTGGCCACAAATCCACGGAATGGACCATGTGCGAGGAAATGTGGACATGGGCGGGGCAATACAATGACCATGCTTTCTGTGAGGCCATTCGAACAACCCTCAGCATTGTCCCAGAAGAAGCCTTGTTAAGTAAGCAGTGCAAACCAAAGAATGAGCAGAGGCTTATAGAGTGGATAAGGGCATTGCCTGAATGTGGGGAATATGAATATTGTGGTGAGAGTGATGTGGAAGGAGATGCGTAAAAGGTCGATGGTGGCATTTGGGCGAAAAAACTGCACTTAATACCCTCTTTATACGGAACTATGTCCAGATTGGTCTAGCCAACAGCCTCTGGTTCGCACGGAATTGATTGATTCTGACAGCAGTCATAATAGAGCGATAACGGGGCCAGTACTTGATTTGGCTTGCTTCCGAGAGAGATATATCCTCGGTAAGAAGAAATTCACTAGATGTGCATCTTGATACCGAAGTGTCATACCTGTACTCTCAAAGCCTCGCGATGAATACTAAAAGTGGTGACAATGGTCGCTTGGCTCGCGATGCAGATTTAGACTAGCGTCATGTGGCGTCACCAAAAATAGGGTCCGCGCCGCGTTTACCTCACCTGCATCATCCTGATTGTTCCTGTTCCTCACTACTGCGCACTGGGACCTGAAGGCTAGAAAAGAGGATTATACTAATTACGTGCAAAGGCTATGTTGGAATTTATTTGTGTTTTCACGTGCGGATTTAGGACAATATGTTATCCCCCGCCATAATGCTGCGGTCGATGCAGGTACATAGCGGCAATGATTCGCCTTTCTTTGCCTATGTAGGATGATTCTTTGACCTTGTCTCTCTGTACCTCTTTCTTTCTGCTCAGGTGAATGTGACTTTCTTGTCCTTAGTTCCACGGTATACTGAATTATAATTCTCATTGTTTACTCAAATGGCAGCTGAACTCTCCCATGCTATCGACCTTTTTATGCACAGAGACAGGACCTCGTTCTTCGATGATGACTCAATAGCAGCAGGCGTCATCGCGCCCTTGGATCCCAGGCCAGCTCTGAAGCCAGATTCGTATAGCTGGGACCTGCAAACGACATGCAAGCCAATGCTCCCAGCGTTCCAATACATAAATCGCAAACTAGCCGAACGAGAACTCTCAGTTGCACTCATAATATCAGAACACGAACCATTCGTCATCCCGATCTGGCCACTGGCTCGAAAGGCCCAGCTCATCCTCGCCAAAATCGTGCGCAAGGCCTGTTCCCGATTTGACCTAAGCCCAAGCTGGCTTACAGCCTTGGCCGCTCATTCAAACAAGAGAGACCTCCCAAGAATTTTCGACCAGTACCAACCAGACTCCTACATTGTTCGCCGATCCATCGTCCAGCACGAGGTCATTTACAGCGAGGAGGGTCTTACTTTACTCAGCATCGATCACATCTACACCTTCAAGCAACTGCTTTGCACACTTTCGAAGAAAGACTGGGTACCTCACGCCCGTGATGTCTGCCTCTCATCCTGCGTCCATCTCCTACACCGCATCAACGAAATCTATACAGATCCTAAATTGTCGAGAGGGTATATAGCAAGGGTCTACAAGGAATTGGAGTTCCATCAAGAAACGTGGGAGGAGGTGAATTCGACATACAGCCTGAACTACTGCTCCGCAAGCATTAAAGACGTCACCATGCTGGAGCCAGACTACAGCGCCCTCACAGACATTGCCCTCGACTGGGAGCACGATAGCAACAACCCAGAAGCTACAGAGCTACCAGATACATCGACCCCTCGCCAACGAAGCTCTACCGAAGATCTCATCTCACCAATAGCAACAGTCGACCTCAGCACCCTCGACTCCTGGGAGCGAGAACCCCTACTAGAAAAAGACATAATCAGCCCCCTAACCCTAATTTACCCCAGCATCAAACCCCCGTCCTCGGTGCCCGAATCACCACTCGAATACCGCACCTCCTGGGCCCCTCGCGAGACCATACCTCGCCCCCAAAACACATCAGGCACCCGCAAATCTCACTACCCACTCTCACCTCTAAGCGAGGACGAAGTAGATGCTTGGGACGATGAAGTGCCTGGGGCCTTGGAAATGTTAGATTCTTGGGACGACGATGTGCCTGCACCGTTAAGAAATGTGGATTTGAGGGGCTCGGATCCGTTGCAGAGTCCGTTTGAATATGTGAGGCAGTGGGTGGAGAGTTGGAGTACGAGTATCGCGCCGGACCCAGTTTGTACTCATTGTCATGATTTGATGCCGGTGGGGAGGCGGTTTACTGTTGTGTAGATTGAGATTTAAATATGAGGGAGTTGTCATTGGGTTTGGTGTATACTATGATGGGATGAGAATGATATCACGGTTGGGGAGAAAGGCCAATTGAGTACCTATTTTGGACTGATGAAATAGTTTTGACCATCCAGCAAATATTTTCCTTTGATGGCCCATCAATGACGCGACAGACACTGATTAGGTTCGTAGCCACAGAATGTGACAGACTAGCCAGAATACAGACATACATGAATGTTGTAACGACAGTGCATAGCCATGGCAATCCAGCTCACCTTTACCTAAAGAAAGAAAAAGAGCGTGCATAGGCATGTCCATGTCGAGACTCATTCTGCGAGACTGCCTGTGTCTCTCTCCATCCAGAGCCACTCTGCTAGCTGAAATATGCCCGATCTCTAGGAGTGTTAAAAGTTGGAGGGATCTTCCTCAGCCGTGAAACATCCGAGTGAGACATAGAACACGGAGAAGGGATCGAGTGTATTACAAAATCCTCACAAGATCAACAATATGTGCAGATATAGCCACGGATGGTTTCCAACAAGGATGCAAGTGCATCCCGCGTAGTGACGTAATAGGATCCTCGATGCCTCGCAAACTCGTTGCAAGGAGATATTAGCTTCAATCAATCTTCAATGAGAAGCCGATCTTGATAATAACGTAGCATACATCGTACCGATCAACTACTTCCCCATCAGGTAGCAGACATCATGTCCGGACAACAGCCACCGATCAAAGTTTCCACCGATCAGACCGAGCAGGAAAAGGTTGCCATCAATACTACTACTCCAACACTCAGATCGCTAATTCAACAATCTAGAAAAACATCGCAGTCGTGCTCGAATACATGTCCACAGCATACTCACCAAAAGACAACAAAGGCCGCTCGTCAGTTGCTCATCTCTGCACTTCGGACTCCACATTCAGCGCGCCCACCACATTCCCTACGTGCAAGACGCCGCTTGACTATGCCGAATCACACTCACACGTCATGTCCGCTATTGCTGATCTTCACATTGTCTCGTATGACATTGTTTTTGCAAAGGACGGGCATGTACTGTTGAGGTACAGCGCTGAGGGTAGTCACTGCGGAGAAGCTCATAATGGGATTGAGCCGAGCGGGCGGAAAGCGCAGTGGACAGCGGCGGCTATTTTTGAGGTTGAAGATGGGAAGGTGCATAGCTTCACGAAGGAGTGGGATAAATTGAACATGTGGAAGCAGTTGGGATGGATGAAGGGAGATGGGTATGTATGAGTATGTATGAGTAAAAGAGGTCGGAAGAAAAGTGGACTAGATCGAAATCATGAAAGCACTGGGCACGGTATCCTTTGAACAAGATCTTCCACCGTGCTTTCCCCAGTAAATGTAATGTAAGCAGTATCTATCTAACAGTTCCCTTAGGAGAGAAGGTTCTGCTAGCGAAAAAAGACTGCACTGTTTTGCTTTGGGCAACATTAAATGATCAATATACTGATGGAAGTAGTTGGAGCATTGACGATAAGGATAGATGCCGCACTTTCCAGAAATAACTAGAAACTTTGCTGAACAAACGGGAAGAGGGACAACTGAAGATGAGAGCAAGAGTGGACGTCGAACGGTCTAAGAAGCTTGATGCAAGGTATGGCTCACTTAGAGCAACGCCTGGGGAATATGGTCGCGGTATCTATTTTCCAGCACATACCAGAGAATATCCTGACTTCAGAATTGTATGCTGGCAAGATGTTGTGGGACAAATGAAGAGGTCTCGGAGGTGGCCAAGTCGACGAAGATTTGCAGTTCAGGCAACGCCAAGACTTCCAGCCCTATTGAAAAACGTTGAATCTCGATTCCTTGAAGGCTCTTGTAATCTAATGAGATTACCTCGCAAATCGTTCTTTGGGAGCAGTCATTAGCATTTATTATGGCCGAACCACCGCTGTAAGTGGAGCTGAGTCTGCAGACTAGCAAAACCTGTGTTGACTATGAAATTCCAGAACCGTAGCTTCGGCAGTCATTCTCCCAGAATCAGAAGAGCAGCAACCCCCACCATTAGGGACCCTCAAACGCCGCCAATCTTCCCTCTCCTCCGACCGCCCCAAACGGGCCCGGCTCAGCGAAGAAGTCAGCAATGACAATAGACGGGACTCAGCAGCCACGCCCCGGAAAGAGCGACCTTTAGATCGAGCCTCGGAACGACGCAAGAGCGGACAGATGGAGGAGCGCAAGCGCGGGCAAAGATTGTTTGGCGCTCTGCTCGGCACGTTATCCCAGAGCTCATCGTCGACAGCATCGAATCGACGATCCGAGATTGAGAAAAAGCAGCAGGCGAAACTGAAGCTACAGTCTGAAGAAGAGACCGAGAAGAAGAGGCTGAAGAAGGAAGCTCTTACGGCGGTGAGGCGGGAAGAGCAGGTCAAATATGATAAGCAGTCGGTATGTTATCATCGAGGAAAGCCTCATAAGGGGTCGATGTGAGCTGACCTCGTGGCAGATGCATATTCGGCATTCGAATACTCTTGCCCAGACTCAATTCCTGCACACAAAGGCCGAACCCAAGATTGTAAGTCTGATCTGTCGGAGATTACCGACATGGGATTTCTAACGATGTTCTACCAGTATTACAAGCCTTGGGAGCTTTTACCATTTCAGGAAGAAGGTATCAAAGCCCAGATCGCCGAAGCAGAAGCTACAATCGAAGAAGAGAACGAGCAATGGCATATCGAACATCCAGCAACAGAGCAGAAAGAGGTGCTAGATGAACATAATGAGCCTCTAGAACCTTCAGAAGCAGCTGTTACTAACGGTCATGGGGATACGGTGGGTTCTCCTGCAGACAAAGAAGAGAAGCCTTCCAGCCCCAAACCCGCTGAGGATACTAACATGAGCGATACTACTACCCCTTATATCAAGGATAAGTCCACTGAACCGATAAATGGTCCGAAGGACCATGGAGATGATGGAGGAGAAGTAGTCGAGGGCGAGGAAGATACAGTCATCTACTAATACGGGATACTTGCCCACTACTACGCTAGAGTCCGGAGTATCTCTTGCTTTCGAGTCCACAAGAAGCCTACCAAAATTGTCAGCTCTTCTGAACTTCCATGTACTCGTACAGAACCCTTAAGTACCCCAAAAAGGTCTGTTCTATGCTGAATCATTGAGAAGAGCGTGGCTGGTTCCCTGATAGCGCAGAAGTCTGCGTGAAATTTCGCTATCGGTTGCCACTGAATTAACCACCATCTTCTACTCGTTCTCATTCATCATGTACAGCTGCTTTTTTGCCTCGGTTATTTTGCCCATCTGAAGCGGGGTGATGATATCGTTCTTTCTTGCACACTTTCAAGGTCCCAGCTTTCCTGTTACTCCGTGAAATTGATTGAACATCACTGAAGGGGCATCTACAGCACATTCCTCAGAGCTAAAGGTATCATGGACCCAATCCGCCCCACGAACGATCTCAGAACAACCCACTGCAACGCAAACCTCAACGGCATAAACTACCGTACAACCACTACCATCCCCTCCCATCTCCCAATCCCCAACTAACACCCTATACCCAGACTACCTCCTCGCCCTTCCACCAGGTGGCACCTACAGATCCACCATTTTCTTGGTACCGGCCTCATCTCAATTACCCTGCACAAAACCCCAAAGCCTACCTGAACTTCAATTTTCCCCCTTCACCCCTCTTTCGACCCCTCCTTAAACCTATCCTCCCCTCTCCCCCCTCCACCACCCTCCCTAACAACCACCCCCTCAGATCCACGGCTGGCCCGACCTCTCGCTCGGCTTTCGCCACCTCATTCCCCTTCTCCTCCACCTAAGCTACCGCGTCGTCTGCCCCGACATGATAGGTTACGGCGGCACCGAGGCACCACGCACTCCCCCGGCTTCAGTCGAGTTATACAGTTTCAAGCGCGCTGCTGAAGATATCAAAGAGTTAGCGCGACAGCTGGGTGCGAGTAGGTTGATTTTGGGGGGGCATGATTGGGTAGGTCCCAACCACCCGAGCCAAATTGTTGTGTGTGTGTGTGGATGTGATAAACCATGCATATTTACGTTTATTTCTAGGGAGGTGCGATAGCCTACCGCATCGCGCTGTGGTTTCCTAAATTAATCTCCCACATCTTCACGATCTGCACGCCCTATCACCCCCCCAGCAAGTCCTTCACACGTCTGGAAGACATCGTAACCTCGCGACTTCCCAACTTCGGATACCAGCTCCAACTCGCTTCCGGGATCGTGGAAGAGAAGATCCAAACTAAAAACCAGATCAAGCAACTCTTAAACGGCATCTATGGCGGCAAGGGTGGGAATGGGGAGGTGGGGTTTGATGTGAGGGAGGGGATACTGTTTGATAACCTACCGAAGCTCAAGCGGTCGATGCTGATTGATGAGGACGTGTTGGAGTATTATGCGGATCAGTATTCCACGCATGGTATCCACTCCACCCGTAAGACTCCTCTCCCCTCCCCAGCTCCTCTGGAAGCCTTAGCTCAGCTTTCATGTGATAGTGAATTGGTATCGTAACCGTGAGCAAAATTTCCGTGATGAGCTGTCGCTCAAGCGGAAGATAATCAACATCCCCGTTCTCTTTATTCAAGCTACGAAGGATGAAGCGCTACCGCCGGCCATGTCTGAGGGGATGGAGAAGTGGATTCCGAATTTGACCAGGAAGACGGTGACGACGGGGCATTGGGCGTTGTGGGAGAAGCCGGAGATGGTGTGTGGGATTGTTGCGGAATGGTTGCGGCCGGTTGATGGGGGTTTGAGGAGTTTTCTGTGAAGGGCGTTTTGGAGTGTGGGTGGATGGTGGGGGGTGAGCACGGTGTAGCGCGGTGTTAGGGATGGAGAAATGGTTATGTGGAAGACAGCTCGTACATAATCAAGTAAATGCTCAGTCAGACAACCGCCATCGACTCCGACTTTGCCAAACGTCAGTCGAAGACAATCCAACGGTCCCAGACCCGCAAACCCCGCTATGCTACAAATCAGACCCAAAAAAAGACCGCCAATATCACTATACCAACAGCACAGCCACAATCGTCTCTCTCACGTCTTCTCCGTCCCCCCCTTCTCCTCCAACTCCTTAACATACTTAACAAAAGCCTTCTTATGTACCAACCCCGCATACGCCCCATCTTTCAATACACAAATATATCTCAACCCCAACTTTACAAAACACTGAAACACCAAATCCATCGGACTATGTATATCCAACGCCACCGGCGCAGGGTCAACATACGACGTGAAATCCGTCGGATCATGTTCCTCGTCCTCATCATCCTCAACACGCTCATGCCGCGTGATATTCGTGGCCATGAGGCAGAGTGCTTGTTCTTCATCATCGAGTTTATCCAAGGCGAACTCGAGATCGGGAGCGGGGATTAAGCCGACGAGGACGCCGTGACGGATGACGGGGAGGCCGCCGTCGATTTCGCCGGCGTCGTGGAGGAGGTTTAATTTGCGGCGGAGGCCTTTGGCGGGGACGAGGGGGGAGCTGGAGATGTCGATGATGCGGTGGGAGCGGACGCGGGGGGTGATGTCGCCGAGGTCGGAGGTGAAGATGGGTCGGATCTTGTTGTCGAGGAGGGGGTAGGAGTTCATGTCTGTGAGGAGGTCGTAGATGCTTAGGGGTTCGAGGGCGTCGGCTGTCCATTTTGCTACTAGGACTGAGAGGGAGAAGGGCAGGACGTGGTCGAGGCTGCCTGTGAGTTCGAATAGGATCACTGCAAGGGTGACAGAGAGGCGAGTTACGCCACACATGGTTGCGCCGGCGGCGACGAGCGCGTAGACCCCCGGGGTGATGCAGCCTTCAAGCCCGGCGTCTTTGGGACAACTGCCGAAGATTGCGTTGTCTGGGTGCATGACGACTATGTATTGGACGAGATGGCCAACGATGCGTCCCATTAAGCCGCCAACAACCATAGATGGGACGTAGATTCCGGCTGGGACCTTGATGCCAAAGGTGATTATAGTCAAGAAAGCCTTGATGAAAAAGGCAATGCACAAGTACCCAATGACCCCAAGTATCTCCGCTCCGTTCTGAGGGCAGAGGCCAGAATCGCTGTCTTTGCATGGGCTTGCCACCTCGAAAAGGAGTTGAGTGACTGCGAGTTTCGTGTAGCGGTTCCAGAAGCTCACTAAGCCTGTTATCAATGCTACAAGTACGACTTCGAAGACTGGCCATCTTTTGACAGTCGGGATGCGACGAAAGGTTCGAGCCCAGACTCGAGATGCTTTGATGAACAAGGCGCCGAGTGCGCCACCCATCACCCCGAGCAGCATGAACACGACCATCTCGAAAATCCTCCAGTCGGTAGTGTAGCGGACCTCAAAGATGACAATCTTGCTTGTTCCGTATGGGTTTAGAAATTTGAGCGACAGGGCCGCAGCAATGCAGCAGAAGAAGGTCCTGAAAAGGGTTTTTGGCGGGAAATAATAGCTGACTTCCTCTAGGCTGAAGAGCACGCCTCCGATGGGAGCACCAAATGCGACACCAACACCAGCAGCAGCACTTGCGCTCAAAATCTCTCTTCTCTTGCCGTCGTTATGGTTGTACTTCGAGAAAAGTCTGCACGTGATGTTGCCAACGCACGTAGCGATGTGTACGTATGGACCTTCTTTACCGAGACTGAGGCCAGATGCAACGCTGAGGACAAGTGCGAAAGTCTTCACAACTAAAGTTCGGACACCAAGATATCCGTGCACGACGAAACCGCTGAGGATCACCTTGACTTCAGCGACACCACTTCCCGCCGCAGGATAGTATACCAATGAGCCGGACTCTGCCTTGACCGTTCTAGGTTCAGTCGGACTTGAGTCACCCTTGTCGTCGGCGCGATCGGGTTGATTTCTTCGTTTGTCTGCACCTAGGTTCTCGTCCAGTGTTGCGAGCATGAAAGCCGATGGTATTTCAGTCCGCGTGAGTAGAGTCAAGAAGCAGGATACAACAGCGAAAATCACCACGAAGAATACGAAAGCGATGAAGTCTACCCATTCTTGGTCGACACCAATAAGACCAAAGCGTTGGCCCCAAGTTCGCCATACGTCGCAGTCTTCCTCTCCGTAGCAGCATTTTCTCCTGCTGAAGTACCAGCCTTCGGTACAGTAGCCCTCTTTGATGTCAAAAATCGACGTTTCCGTGACATTAACAAAATATGCTATGCAAGCCGTGATGCAACCGATGATAGCCACCAGTAGCCAGCCTTGCGCACCATCGAGCCATGCATATATGCGTCCTCGTAGATCCTTGCGTGCTCTTAAATCACGTACCCGAAAAGCATCAGCAATGCTGTCGTGGACCCAGTCCGTTGACGTAAACTGATCATACCACACGCGCTCGTCCATGAATATGGAAGCCCTCGACTCTTCCATCCCGCCTGTGGAGAACTTCCGGCTGGAGCCAAGTGCATTTGCTAATCGAAAGCCCCACGAGCTTGCCCTGCTGTGGTTTCTTGAGATCGACTTGCTGGGCGAATTTGCAAATTTGGAGAACCTTGGCCGCGTAGCAGTGTTGGGCTCGGTATAGCTTCTTATCACGCCATCTCCTAGAAGGCTTGATCGTTCATCGGAGGCTATTATGGATTGCAGACTAGAAGGTAGACGACTTCGGAGATCGAGGTCGGATGTCCTGGCGGAATGTAGGCGGCGGGCTGCTGTCGGTGAAGGCGACACATGGCTTGGAAGTTGGGGTAGGATATGCTGTTCTCCGTCATCGTCATCGTCGTCGTCGTCGTCTTCGTCGACTATCTGGGACGCCAGCTGGGAGGAGTTGGATCGAGGCATGATTCGTGGAGATTGAATTCGAAGAGGAGCGAAAGTGAGTCGGAGGTTTCTACCAGCACCAGGGCGTTTGTCAGTCATGGTCGCTTGAGTCAGCTGATTGTATTAGGCAATGAAAGGTTTGGAGTACATAAGCTTTCCATGAGCGAAAAGAGCAGGCACGAGGTGTGGGCAAGATGGTCTAGCGTCTTCGAGTCGAGCATGGCCACTGCTCTGAGCCGCAAGGTCATGAAGCAGAGTGGCTTAGTGAAGGTGTCTCAAACACTTCAGAAATCCTTTGAAAAGCATTTCAGTACGCAGCAGAACCAACAAAGGAACAATAGGCATGCAAGGTACCAAAGATACGTGTGTATCCCGTTAAAGCGGCAACAAAAATAAAGGCAGTGCAGGTTTCGGAAATATATATGCGGTACAATGGGAGTCGTAGCACAGGAGCCAGACGAGCAACAAGCACAGGAAGGGGAGTACCAAAGTATTGGGAGTCTCGGGGCACTATCTCACGTCTGTCAAATGTCACGGGAATGTGGGGTCATGCTCCATCAAATCCAGGACATGCAGGGAATTGGGCTTATTGAACTTTGAAGCTTTTGTTTTGATAAATGATCATTGATCATTTGAACACTCGAGAGTTGAGACGATTCCGCCAAGGATACGGCGACGCTCTTTTAGTCGCGGGGGAACTACCATGACTACCGTGACTGCCAATCACTCGTGTGATCAAAAGAATGACGAAACGTCCAAATAGTGTGGGGTTGACATAGAGTTTGAGACCACGCGAACCATGTGTATACTTTAGCGCGGCATGAGTCTTCAATACCCGTATGATATCAACCGCTCTACGACTCTTGCGGGGAAAACCTACCAAGGTCACTACCTCGTACATGCACAGTATGTATTACCTAGACTTTTGAAGGCGTCTTCTGAGCTCGGAGCATGCATCTCCCAGCAATCATGACTACGTTGGATTGTTATTAGGGGATCCTCTACTTTAGTATATCGAGCGGTTCGTCAATCTGATTGCTTCTTCCTCTCAAAACTGCCACTACCGCTCATTATCCGCCCGCAATTCTCTACTGATACCGCCTTTATCCCGCTTTTCCGCATCTGCTTCTAAGGCTCCGTCCACTTTCTTCCCCAACTCCCTCACCTGCCCCACAGCCATCTCCACGCACCGCAGCAACACCAACGCATCTACTTCCCCTCCACCCCCTTTCTGCACCAAGCAGACCTCTCCCTGCGGGTTTGCCGCAACCACGACCTTCCCTTCCGAACATTGCTGTTCGACAAGCGTAGCATCTACTATCATCTTCTCGCCCGACTCGAAATGATTGAGAGTGACGCAAAGAGGGTGATGGAGCAAGGCCAGTGGAACCGGGTCTCGCTCAAATGGTGTGAAGACGGTCAATTCTCCGCCTTTTACTTGGGTGTCTGGGATTCTATAATGCCGTAGTGCGGCCAATGTAGCCAGGCAGGCAGCGTCTATGAGGTTTCCATCATGATCGAGGATGTGAATGTCGGCGCGTAGAGACCATACTTTTTGCCCGGCGACTAGGCAGAGAGATTCGGTAGAGAGTGCTTGTGAGCGGCGGAGGGAGGTTTCGAGGATGCGGGAGAGGTGGGTTTCTAGGTCGGACTGTCTGAAAGGGTAGATGTTAGTGTTGCGACTGGTCCCTCAATGGAACGGCAGGGAGAGTTGATGGAGGTAATGAGAGAGGTCTTACCCATAGCTGAGAATGGGAGGGGTCTTACCGGCCAACTTCGAAGGCTGGAGATGCGATTGGGGAGAGCTCGGTTGTGATGGTGAAGACGCCGTCGAATTTTCTGTCGGGGTAGGGTGCTGTTATGGAGGTGGAGATGCGAGTGAGGACTCTTTTGATGGGTTTCTCAGCTGACGGTCATTCATCGAAGGTGCTGACTCGCAGAAATTACCTCGTCTTCCCCAGTCGCACGTCAGCGACACCATATTCTTCGCCAAATGAAATGTTGAGATGGCGAAAGGCATCCAGAGCCCGACCATCTAAGCGAACATCCTCTTGCAGTGCTTGGAGTACGAATGCGCGCTCATTGCTTGATGGTTCGGCTTCACGAGGCATAATCACATGCTCTGAAGGGATTTCGTTGGCAATGTTTAACTTGTGCTGGTTCAACACGTGACCTCGGATACCTGCTCGGATCCTGTCTCAAGTTTCAAGGGCTGAGCTATACTTAGAAATTGCAAGTTTTGCGGGGGTTGAGGCTCTATCTCCGAGCCTGCCAAGGTGCCAAGGTCCCGCCGAGCCTGCCAAATGTCTCGGCCAGCGGAGTATCTTGAAATGCCACGGATATGTGATACGACTCTAGATGTCGAGGACATGTGCTTCTGTTCTTCTTTATTTCTGTTCTTCTTTATCTTACTTCTCGAGAACCCATTCCACTTCGTTGAAAGCCCCTACCGTCGTCGAAAAATAGGGCCAAACCGTTGCAGATTTCATGAAGTGAAGATCGGATTCGGCCTCCTGACAAACCGACATTACGCCGGACAGTACGAATAACACAGCCCGTACTTCCAAGACATCACTCCATCCCTAGACCCTAAGTACATTCACGCATCTCATTCTGTCTGTCTTTACAATAAATAATAACTTCGGAAACATCGGTACGTCTAACGCTGGGAAGATATCGACTCTAGCTCCTTTCGCAGAGTCTCTCCTAATTTAGCCCAATGCTTACAGCTTGTACAGTCATCTTAAAAATTGTACATACAGACGTTGTCCCGCCTCCGGATGACCCTCTTTAACCACCTGCTGCTTGCACCTTCTGTTCCACTCTGGGGCTCTACTTTCGCTAGCTATCGTGGTGACTTGCGCCGAGAAAAAGTCATCGCGTGACCTTTGTCAACATCAGGTACTAGAAGTCGTACACATTCCTCCAGGATTCTGGGAACCGACAACGATCACAATCATGGAAGCGAACCTCACAATCACCGGCGCCCCACCACAATGGAACAGCGAACCGATGTTCCATCTCCCACCATGGGGGGAGCCACTGGTGTGCAATGTTCAAGTCCCTCGAGGATGAGCCTAGCTAACGATTATATCAGATCGTCCTATCAATCCTCGGCACAGCTATGTTCACGACGAGAAGACGAAACTACCAACTATTCGGCAAGCGGGAAGAAGGCTACCATGATTCCTACCTTGACTCCGATTCCTCAACCTCCTCAGACGATCTCCTATGGTACGATCCTGACAACAACGACGACCCTCAAGACGCGCTCTCTTCATCTACCAAATACCTGCCAAAGCGGCGAAGATGCTGCGGCCTTAGTGTCTACACCCCCAACACCTCCCGTTTCTCGGAACATATTCACAGCCGAATATTACAAAGGTTCCCCTTTCTAGTGGAGATGTTCTACTGGATCGTCACCTACCTCTTCTACCGCATGACAAAAGTAAACTCACAGCGAATATTCACGACTTCGATAATAGACGTGGCGCAGGCGCATGGATTGAGCGTATTGGAATTCGAGCAGTTCAGTTGGGCGAGCTTTCTTTTTCCATGGAAAGAGCATGAAGTGCAGCAGTGGTTCATGGAAGGGCATCAGACGGCGTTGACGCTGCTCAATCGCGCTTATGCTCTGATTCATATTCCGGGGACTGTTGGGTAAATCACTCTTTGTCCCTTCACTTTTCATGAGGCAGTCAAGCTAATATCTCCTCCAGCTTTATAGCATGGTACTACTACATCGCGCCCTCCCACCCCACTTTCGCCACAATCCGGCGCACACTCACCCTCACAAATCTCTTCGCCTTCCTAACATTCACCCTCTACCCGTGTATGCCGCCACGTCTCCTTCCACCCGAGTACGGCTTCCTCGACTCCGTGCGCCACGACAACGCGACCTCTATCTGGATGAGCGGCAATTTCGTCAACTCCCTCGCCGCAATGCCTTCGATGCATTTTGGCTATGCATTTGTCATTGGCTGCACCATGGTGTGGCATTCTGGTATCTTCAGGAGAACGCTAGAGAAAGGAGAGACGAGGAAGGGTTGGATAGGAAAGCTCTTTTACTGCTTAGTTGGCCTGGGATACCCAAGTATGATCCTAGTCACTATCGTCGCAACTGCGAATCATTACTGGATGGATGCATTAATGGCCACGGTCGTGGCTGGTGTTGCTTACCTGTGCAATGGCATCCTCCTCACATTACTGCCCCTGGAGGATCTACTGCTATGGGTGCTGAGGTTGGAGAAACCAATCCCAAGCACGGGGGAGAGGTTTCGGCAAAGAGGTGGACGATTGTGATTTCAATCCTCACACATCGGTTACTACAGACAGTCCGGGCCTGAGTCAGACGCGGTAATGCTTTCTGCATCTGGAGAGATGAGGCGGAGGCCCGTTCCGAATCATGGACGATCCCAGCGTCTGGGGCCAAATTTCGATTCTCGAGAGGAAAGGCGCAGGGAAATGTGTGTCTTTGTAGTTCGTCATGTCCGGCGAGGCATTGAAACGTTGATGCATGTGCAGGCGTACCATAGCGAGCCTAGACTGATACCAATTTCATTTACGGAAGGATGGGCTACTTTAGGTAGTAGTTGTGGATAGTTTTCGGGATTACAGCTCCGAAAGATGATCATCTGAACTTGTTGTTACATTTCTGCCATCATGTTCTACAAATCTGCAAAATCGCTTTTGAATGTGCCAAATATGTCACTGCTCTCGAAATCCACACGAGATTTCAACCCTTTGTATCGGTCCGCATTTGCCGGGTGATACAGCAACTAGATGCATGCAAATCCACTCAGAATGCTCACAGGCCCCTCTGCCTCTTCCTGGCACTTTTGCTCACATCCCCATCTTCTGTTTTTCGCCTCCTCTCCTCCCTCTTCTCCTCCGCATCCAAGACAAAGCTAAGCACATCAAAGGCAAATTCGGGATACTCCAGACACTGGATAGTCTATGGTTAGTACTCGTCTCTCCAAGCGAGAAATTAATTGTGAGACACTGTTTCATGTACAGAGATACTCCTCATACATTTATCTTGAGTCTCGCAAGAGCACTGCAGAAGGATTTCCGAATTCCAAGGAAATGTAATCAAACTCACCATCTTCCTAAACGTCCCCTCCGTCTCATGCCTCAATACATGACTCCTCTGTCCCCAGAAACTAGCCACCGGTTTCCGAATCGTCGCGTCCTCTTTCTTCGTATGCGCATACACATACCTCGCATACGTAATCTCTGCCAGCGCGGTAGATGTGACCAAGTGAATCTTTGAATGGGAAAGGGTTTTGAGGGCGGGGAGACCGAGTTTTTCGGCCAGCGTGTACACTTTGGCGTGTTTGAGGAGCTGGGCGCCGTTGTCGTCGATGGAGGGGGAGGCGGGGTCGGATTCGAGGGTGCCGGAGGGGAGTTTATGGGGGAAGTATTCGCCGGTGTAGAGGTATTCGAGGAAGCAGGATGTGGCTTCTAGGTCGTCGTCGATGAGCTCGATGGAGCGTTTGGGGGAGGGGGAGTCGGGGGCTATGGCGTCGGCGAAGAAGGGGGATTTGATGAGGAGGGCTTGGTGGGCGGAGAGGGTGGTTTGTTCGGAGCCGGAGCCGATGAGGAGGGTTATGATGGGGGATCTGAGATAGCTAGATAACTGTGAGAACGTTTTGCAAGGTTCAATTGGAAGTTGGCAAGCATACTCGACGAAAGTGGCTCGAGGAGCAGGCTTATCGGCTTCGGCGGTCATTGCCTCGTCTTCTTCTCCTGGCGCATCATCTGCGCCTGTCTCGCCGACTTCGACTACGTTCTCGCCTTGCATCTCGACGTCAATCGACTCGTCGGGCGCTGTGCCAGTTGCAATACGGACTTCTGGTTCTGCCATTGCTGATTCTTCGTTCTCGATTGACTTGTAGTTGTACAAGAATAAACTTCGCTTTCTAAATGAATGAATCTATTGCAAAAGTGATGAACGTGTTTTGTTAGTGATGAAAGCCTCCGATCAATTGAATTGCAGAATCCACAGCAAGATCAAGTCACTGCAGCAAAAAAGTAAATGACAAGGGAAAGGGGATAATGACAGTCGAATGTGGTGGAGGAGAAGAGAAAAGGCTGGAAAATTGGCTCGAGATTGGCTCCTTTGGCAGCTCGTACCTGCTGGAGTCTTTGCGCTAGAAATGCTTCCCGCGGGCTGTGGTCCGATTTGAGACCTTCCGCTCTAGCGGCGGGGAAACAGTTCGATATCGGTCACCTTCTCATCACTGAATTTCTTTTCTTTCCTATCCTTTACTCTTTCTGTATTCAGCTATCTGGATATACTCATTGGAATCATGGCACGACCTAGGCGATTTCGTGAGTGGCATCATGGGCTACTGAATCCAGTGTGGCTAACGAAACTTCTCTCTAGCAAATCCAGCTCTTTTGTACGTTATGGAGTCTCATACGATCAGTTGCTTAGGCTTACCATCGTGACAGTGTCTGTGACATCCAGGAGAGGTTTAGACCCGCTATCTTCGAATACAACAAAGTGTCAGTATTCCTCCCAAAACCCTCACTCGCAAAGACTAACGGTTCCATCAGCATCTCAACAGCCCAGAAAATGATCCGCGCATCCACCACCCTAGACATCCCCATCTATGGTGCGCCTCCCCAGTTACACAACGAGTCTTGCGCTCACACACAGTACCCGTCCAGCCACCACCCAATCAGCCTCCCGCCTCGGCCCCATCTGCAGCGAACTCACCTCCGCCATCCCCTCCTGTACTTTCCCCACAATCGACAAGACGGCCTTCTCGATGCTGGTCCCTGAGCTACGGGATGCCCTGATCAATTCAAACCACGAAAATGGACCATACTCAGATCCCTACCAAATCGCCATCGTGGGGATAGAGACTCATATTTGTGTTACGCAGACGGCATTGGATTTGCTGGCTGAGGGGCATCGGGTTTATGTGCTTACGGACGGGGTATCTTCTTGTCACGAGGGGGAGAGGAGTGTGGCGTTGGAGAGGTTGAGGACGGAGGGCGCAATCATAACAACGAGCGAGAGCTTCTTATATGAGTGCATGGGTGATGCGAACATTCCTGAGTGGGTTTTCCTGTTGTTTGTAGAAGGGATGCTGCAGAAAAAAAGCTGATACTGACGTATTGTAGGTTCAAGGACATTGCAGGATTGGTTAAGGAGACGAAAGAGAGCACGAGAACTGCAGTACAGAGTTTGTGTAAGATGTGAATATTGAGTCCCGAGTTTACACGTGCTATGAAAAGTCCTATCCAATTACGATGTGTATGCAAGGTAGGGGAAGCTAGTAAAACCAATCAAAATAAAGTACGCACAGTTGCGCTTCGAGAGCTGTGCAGACTCTGAGGATCTCCCTCTACTTTGTTAAGTCTGCATCTTGCTTAGCTCGAGCTCTGCTTCAGCAAGACCAACCGCTGCTAGGCTTTACCCATACTGCATAGGCTTTAGGTATCTGCCACCTGAGATAAGGACCTGTGCCTGGCGATCACCGTCTGCCAATTTCGGACTTGCTGCTTACAGTCTGTTGCAGTATACATGAACGGAAAATGCCAACTAGTCTTCATAGCACTGCCACAGCCTCGTCATTAGTAAATACACATTTACGACCAGCAAGTCAGATCGTGCACGTCAGATTGGACGGGTTAGCAGCAAGCCAAGGGCACTCTACCAATTCATCTCATTCTTCGGGAGATTAGGAACTTTAAGTCATAATTGGAAAATTGCCTATTCGTTAATGTCGAAGCTCTTTTAGTCTTGAGTATACCACAAGCCTTTAATTCAAGCTTCAAGATTAAGAATGTCCATCAACTTTCCCCGTCCCATTACGTAGTTCTATGTTAAACACCTACTATCGTATTTCTCGCAAACGGCAAGATTATCTCTCCATTCCTGCCTGTTATCAGATCAGATGAGAGTGACGTGAGTCATTCCCACACAGTCCGTACAGAAACAAGAGCTAATACCTTCTTTCAAGCTCCAGCGCACATCCCACAACGTCAGCATTAGAATCCATCCCCTCTTTCAGGATCGACCTGCATCACCGTTGCGCTAACAAACTTCGATTTCGCCGGCTCTCGCGCCCCCATGTGTCCGTCCGTCGAATCTGATAGACGTTGAAACACGTCTCGCTCTTTTTGACTTAGCATGTACGACTCGTCAGAGCTCGTAGCAGCGTGGCCCGAAAATTCGATTGACTTGATCGTCGAATTTATAGACGTAAATATTGGGGTAGTATATTGCACTAAAGGACGAAGACTTGGTAGACATGCGCTGATGACGGCTGTGTGGACCTCGTCGATAGTCCATAGCGACACCGCAGTAGATCCCTGCGATATGTGAGGTGCTAGTAGTTTTGTGTTGTAATGGAGAGGGCATGGGATATATACAGGTAAAATCTGCTTCATCCATTGCGGGTGAGGTTGAAGCTTAATCCTGCTTATGACACATACGCTGATATTGTTAGAGGCAGAATGTCGCGCCTATGACTCCATCACTCACAATCCTCCAAGTAAGAACAAAACGAAGACAACGAATTTCTGCCTCATCAACATCTGCAAGTCCCAGATATTCTTAATAGGCAGCGAGAGAATAACCACGTCCATAGCAATATTCGGTACAGCATTTCTTATATAGAAATTACGGGTGTTGATGCAAGTCGAAGGGACGGCAAAATCCCAAAAGCCACGAACAGGATTGCACGAGAATATCGAGACCAGGATCACCGCAATTCTATGAAAGAACGCATGTATCGACGATATTGGTTACGAAATCAAAATGACCACTGGGGAAAATCGACCGGTAGAGTAGGAGGATCGAGACCTTGGTTGCGACTAGCGAAATAGTGCAGAGAATCTCAGCCGCGAATAGCATCTTGGATACCGGTTAGCACATTTTACACCACCAGGATAAAGTGATGTATAACCTGTAGCAATGACACCGCGCTTCCCAACGGGACTACATGGATATGTTTGCCTATTTGGAGGGCCACGGCCAGACAGAAAATCACGTTAGCAAGATTCGCAGTAGGCATATCGTCATCCGCATGTGAGTCTTTTAAATTTGAGCAAACTCGCTGCGTAAATCATTCCGCTCAAAGCCCATGGTGTAAGCCAGCAAACGAGTAGGGTATAATCAACAGACCCAGCGACACCCTTTTCAATTCTCCTAGCCGTCAATCGGCCAATCAAGGCAAGGATTGATAGGAATTGCAACCATGGAGATGGAACGATTTATGTGGGGACCACCGTCGTCGTTGAGGTTAATACTAAGGTACATACTTGTTGCTATGTTTTCTAATAGAAGGCTGGAACGGAGGTGCCCAGTCTTGTGTCAAACACTGAAAGTGGTGTGATTTGTTTTAGGTCCATTTTGCAAATACTACGCCAGCGATGTGCCTATCATTCGACCTCGGACGGGTACGCAGGATAGCATTTTAAGGCGCCATCAGGAGCTCTGGACCCTATTCACGAATGTTCAGCTATCACTATTCTCGGCAACTCCCTAAGCCTCAAATATGCAACACATTCGCTCAGAGCGCACGAGGACCATCCGAATAATCTCATCGCCAAGTAGCAAGGAAGAAACGCTGCATGCATAGTACGGTATAGTTCCATAACCAAGATTCATGATAGGCTGATGTTTCCGTCCTCATACACAAGTCTGCTCAGCTTATGCCAGTACTAGCTGCTCGTAGGCATCGTCAAGGAGGTGTTACCTGCAGAAGGAAAGCTACGACTTCTGTGTATTCATTTCGCATACTTCTAGACCTGCTAGATGCAGAAGCCACCTTGTGCGCTGCAGCTCGAAAGCGCAATACGCTTGTAGGACAGGGAGAAAAGCGTGGCGCGGAGGCTTCCCTACTCGACTATAGGGAATCACAGAATTAGATGATTGGAGATGTCGCTCTTCCAAGGTCCATCTATTCATGTGTAAAGATACTAGGCGTGGGAAGCGGAATGAAAAGCTGTCTGGTGGTACTGATTATCGATGAGGATGTGCTCTAGAAGGCTCTCTTGGATGCTCTCTTCAGTAAAATGGGATCACAAGGTAGTCGGCCACCTTCTTGCCTGATATTGAATAGAGTTCCAGAAGTACTTAAATAGGAGCTTCAATTTCAACAAGGCTTCGTTATGCAGGGCAGAGCGCTCGTCAAAATCAGTATTTTTTGCTTAGACTAGAACTAGCACGAAGCCTGCAACTAGACTCTTAGATTCGCCACTTGAGCTTCATCAATGGGGATATAAGCGACAACATCATTCTCACGTTGGATGATTCTCCTTCCTTGAGACCCTTTTCAATCGTCCCCCTAGCTAAACGCACAATTGGCTCCGAGAGCAGAACTGTGTTCTTAGGCAGTCTTGAGCTTGTATTAAGCTAGTCTATACTGCTAGGTGATATAGTTGGGCATTATAAGCCACTGAGCTAGGTTTATAGGTTGAGAGATGTCCTGACAGTAATGAAGGATGTAGATAATCCATGTCCGGTCCGGAAGATATCTTGCACCCTAGATCCCGGATTTTTAGTTCGGACCGGACCGCTATACCTACTAGGGCCTATAAAAGTTCTATGGATCCAACTTCCAGCATCTAGGAGCCGGAGCCGGGCCGGTTGAGCTCACTTCCAAAAAGTGCACAGATGACAGCGTTAGCTGGTAGCCTTCACTAATCATGTCAGTAGTACCTTTCTCAATCTGAGTGCTTCAGCCAAAAATGGATTGGCCCGTTGGTCAGGTGGGTTGAACCACATGGAAGGGTGCAAATTGTTTGAGGTATCTTGGCCTTCCCGCCTTGGGCTTTAGATGATACAGATCCCTAGATACAATAAATGCTGGGTCGAATTAGTAAGGTATGATGGGGGGAATATGTGCCTGACGGCTGATCGTGTTCGTAGATGATGTCGTCTGGGCTGGTGGGGAGGTGATTGTCCATAGATGTTGAGGTATCAGCTTAGTCCATTCACGGTCAGAGGGATTCGACTGCCACTTGATATCATCACGATGACTGAGCCCGATTCTACCATTTAAGAAAATCTAGAGGCTGGAAGTTTGATACGATATCAGTGTAGTATCTGTTTGTATGTAGTGGCTTGCTGCAATTGCACATGCTAAAGCCGCTGAGAAATAAATGTTAGGTAAAATTTCGAATGGCCCCTTTAGAGTGCTTTGGTAAAAAGAGGTGATACGCAGTCCTAAAATTGACACAGTTTCGAGCCTGACTTGCTACATTGCTCTCTGTGGTCATCCTTCTACAACAATTCTGAAACCATACTATGAAAGCGTAGCGGTGGTCCGCAATCATTCTCAGCCTCCTTCCTGCGCTTGGTCGACGCTGAACAGGGTAGCTGGCCAGCCGCCTGTCTGAGCCGCAGCCACATGAATAGGTATCATCATAGCTTCCCGTATTGAATAAGGATCATGGGGGGTTTCTCCTTTGTCTCTCAACTCAAGACCATGCTGACGTAGAGTCTCTATGATGTCTGGAGCTCGTCTCACAATGGCAAGGCTAAGAAGGCTCCAACCCTGGCTTTCAATGTTGATATCGGCCTTATATTTCAACAGTAATCGGACGAACACATCAGTCTCGTAGCACACGCAGTATTGGAGAAGACTGAGCTTGTTGGGAAAGACATCGACGTCGGTATCGTTTTGAGGAGAGGCGGGTGCATTGCGATTCAACTTTACTATGTACACATGAGTGTTCGGATTGGCTCCAAGCTGTACAGAATTCGGGCGTCAGCATGTACTTCTATAGAGGAGGACCAGGCTAAGAGAGTATGGGCGCATGCCACAAAATAAGAGAATTTGTCTTTGCGTTGAAAGAAATCTTGTGTTCCGGGACATGAATAAACTGGGCACAGTCGTCGCCATCACACACGTACCTGTAGCAATGTGCTCGCAATCTTAAGACGGTTCCTCGTTACGGGCTCGGATCCTGCTAGCACCCATCCAAGGGGCGTTAGCATTTTGTGCTCAACGAGCTCTATAGTGGATCCAGGTCTGGGGACTCGATACCTCCAATTGTCGAGATGATCAATTGGATATCCGCGGCTAATGAGGAGCTTGACAACTTTGATACGATCGTCAATCGTAACATCTGTGTCACACCAAAGCCTACTAACGGCAACATGAAGTAGCTCGGGATAACTGTTCAGGAATCCAAGATCAGCATATCGGTCCACGGCTGGCGACATCTTCACGAGAGACTGTGAGTGACAAGCCAGTGGCGATGACCTCGCCCCGGCCCTTCATACCTCGGAGGATTCGTCATGAAGATGTGGAAAACGCACCGTGCAGGTTCGCCCGCTTTAACCTCGTTCCCAAACATGTTCATAGATTCTATGTAGGTTGGATGACCTTTTAAGTATTCGTGAATCAGCAAAGGAACATCTAGACCGTACATAAGTCGCAAGCTAATTCTGAAGGCCTCATATGGACGAGACAAAGCTGTTTGTTCCTGGCGCATGCTGTGTGGATTTATGATTGTAGACAAGTACATACCGACAGCGACCGTAAACATGGCGAGGACCTTCTCTTCAGCCTGACGATCGCCACTAGGCGTCGATAGAGTCGCCAAGGACATGGAGGAAGGCGCTATAGTCTCCGCAATATAGTGGCTTAATGCGATCGTACAGACCCACTTCATATCCACTGAACCTCGACGAAGCATTACACCCCTCCACATCTTCGCTACTGATGGACCTGATGCCCCAGCGTGGATACAGCGATTGGCGTATCTGAAGACTGAATTTTTGATACAAGCAACCCAAGCATCTGTTGATGCGCAAGATCTCAATAGAAACCAGTTCCCATCTTCCGCTAGCACTTTCTGGGGAACACTTGATTTTTCCAAGGTCTTATAGCATTTTAGAACAAAGTCTTTGACTGTTTGATGGATAAATTGCACATCATAGCCCAGACAAGCTGACCCCCCAAACCTATTTCGAGTAGGCCTTGGGATCATTTCCAGAAGCCCACCACTTCGACTCGTAAGGCGATGACTCAGAGCAGCTACAGGTTGTCCCATGTTCTGATTAGCATACTGAACAGCGTCGTCTAATTTACTGGTCTCGGGTAAATCCATCTCGTTCGCCGGGAGACTATACCCCAACAGTGTATTATAGTTGATGTCTAGACAAGCCATCAAGCTTTCTATCGGGAGGGGTACGAGGCTGCGTAGCACCATCTCTAGCAATATGAACGCTTCTGTCCGGTATTCGGGTTCAATTCGCCGAACAGTGTCCGTGTAAAGCGCGAAAAGCTCCTGTGGTACTTGAGTGATCTGTCTTTCCAAGGCTAAGTAGGGTGTACCATCACGTACTCCTTTGATTAGCAGATCTATAATAAGCCTTACCCAAATGAAGACCCCCATGGCTTTATCAGCCACCAAATCCATAAGCCTTGACATGCTAGATTGGTCCATTGAAGGCGGAATGGTGTCAAAGCTTAGTTCTAAGCGAGATGTGGTAAATGTCTGAATGTCCTGTCGTGTATGCTCATGGATTGCAAGACCGGGATAATGACCAAACTGCGCTTCGAAAACAGTCCAGGGCCTACCAGCCACACACATTTTCAGAGCGACGGAGCTTTGGATAGACTTATCAGCCAAGTTTTTGAGGGCTGAAGCAAGGGTTACGTTGTTGCCCGAATGTTCGTCCAGACCATCTAGAAATATCATGATTCGAGCGGGGACTTCTCTTTGCTCGATTAGGGCACTTAGAGCATTTCCAAGTGATTTGGAGTCCCACCTTGGGGCTTTGGTCATCTGGGAACCAGCCAGCTCCCTGTAAAAAGCGATCATGAACGGCATGAGCGCTGGAATCTGGGCTAAGATTGAACGAAGCAATTCCTGTAGCATTCCTTGGATAGATTTCTGTATCTCGGATCCACGGTCGTGGAAGAAGAAAGCCGCGATAATCCAACCCTCCGCACCATCCGAAATTAGCAGCTCTTTCGTCCTCGCGTCGCTCATACCTAATTTCATCAACGTTGATTTGCCTGATCCCGGCTTCCCTTGGATCCAATATATTGGAGAAGCGGTTGGCCCTCGGGTCCCTAGCCACTCGGGAAACGATACGACTGTCGGATCGAAAAGCCATCGATAAGTTCTTTCGTGTGCCTCATTTACGTCAGCAATACGGGCCCTGGTCATATTATCGTTCAGGCTGATCATGACATCTGTTGATCAGTATCAACCCACTGCTTTCAAATGACAAGTCGTAGACTCACCGCTTTGTTCTTGTTCCACTGAATGCAGTTAGTAAATATTCTTGAGCCTAGAAAGTCTATATCAGGCTTGGTGAATGCCCATCGCTTACTGTGATGAGCCCCAATTTCCTCTACCCAAACCTTTAGCTGTGCGCTCACACGAGTAAAACCGACATCCTCAGCGCTCCCGAATTTTGTCATGTTGCGATGGTTAGCCGGAATGCTGTTTAAGCCTTCTTTAACACCGCCAATCTTGGCGGAGTCGGGTTCGACAACCTTATTCGACGTCAGCAGATGAGTAGCAACTTGAAGCATATACAGCAACTAAAAGGTGACATGATTCTTACAATAGTATTGAGGAACAGATACCTTCGGATTTCTTGCTCCTCATGAAATGAATAGATCTTTATGTCGTACTGTGACATTGTTTGTACGAAATTATTCCCAATCCGGTCAAGTGTTTCTGCATTCTTCTCTAATGATCGCAATATCCGCAAATTCGGGCGTTTGCTGACAATAGTCGTGAGATTATATGCCCTCCTTGCAGTAGTGGCTGTGCTAGACCCGCGGTGTGGTGTGCCCAGGAAACAAACGGCGAATACAGAAGGCACGATATCTTTTTGCCTGTTTTCCCACGTTGATGCTGACTGGTTCAATGCATCCTTGACAATGATACCGCCAAGGCTGTGGGCCACGAAGATGATAGGAACGGCTTGAGCCTTGGACGTTCGGCGTAGATCAGTCAGGTCAGAGAGCAGACTTTGCGCATGCTGAGTTATGGTGTTCTGGCCAGCAGAAGACCAAAAGCTGTCTATGTCTGCATCGTATCCGAAGGTGAAAATCTTTGCTTCAGGTGTTCGATGTGGCAACAGATCCTGTGGCCAAAACACTCCAACTTTCCCAGCACTTTCGATTGCATCGTGATGCGTGGCCCCTGGTGTGTTTTTCTTCCAACTTGAACATACAGTTAGCTTGGGCTCCAGAGGCCATCACAATGCTGCTAGATAATAAAACTCGAAGACAGTGCTGGAAGACATACCCCGGGAACTTCAGGCGATCTTTCGCCTTTGGCTGCTTCACATACCATGTATCATGAGGGTGACCAAACAGGCCGTGTATGAAGACGATGCTTGCAGGAGTCAGCTGTGGGTCATGCTTGCATAGAGCTGTGAAACAGTACTGCGCGGCAACATTTGTGCCTTCTGGAGGCGAGTAGACTTCACTGAGACCGATGCGGTTGACCGCAATCGAGCCGATTCGCCCATGAGATGCAGTCGATGGGCCATCTACAGCCACACCCTGAGATTGAACGTCACTAGCACTCGCCATGAATCAGTCAGAGCTTGGTCAGTTGACACTTGATGAAAGAATTTTGCAGGCCGTCATCGAATTCTTGAGAAGCGGCTAGGAGCCTGCGAATCTCACATTTAAGTTGCCCATACATCATTGCTTAGACTCCAGAAAGCAGTCCTCACCCCGCTACCGAGTCGTCGAATCGCAATCGGCACACAGAAACGGTACTTGCGCAGTGTGCGGCTATTGGGTCTTACAATCATATCTGTTTTCGTCCTGCATGCTCGTCAACATACTTTGTGCAGCTATCCGAGCCTCCCTTGCGAGACGCCAAAACCCAAAAACTTGTGCCAATTGCCATGCGAAGCGAGGGACGGGCTTGGATGTTGAGTCAATTTGGAACATATTTGACTTGGAGCTACTTCTTCCCCTTCTTCTTCGCCTTCCCCTGCCCACCACCGGGCTTCGCCGCCGCTTTAATAACGCCCTCGCCACCTGCAGCCTTCCCCTCAATCTTCTCAGTGACAACACCACCCTGCGTCTTCTCCTCAGCCTTTCGTTTGCCCTTCTTACCTTTCGGCTTATACGTCGAACGATCTCTGAGCGGTAGCCAGCGCTCCGGATCTGGGGTCTTTGAGGGATCGTAGTCCTTTGGCAGCTTTGACTGGCGGACACGCTTTTTAGCTGGTTTGGGCTTTTCGTCCAAGGGGCGTTTGCGGCTTGTGGTAGTGCTTGTGGAGGGTAGAGATGGCACGCCAGCTTCTTCGAGAGCGGCCAGGTCAATACCTGCGATGAGTCGAGGGACAGATGTGAGTGTGTCGGCTTCGGCGGCGACCTTATCCGGAGATGTCATGGCGTGTGCGACGACGTAGCCCGCTGTGGCGTACTTGGAATGGGGATCCTGCTTATGAAGGGTATCAAAAATATCCCGAGCTATGCTTTGGTGTTCGGGTTTTGACGAATCGAGAAGAGATAGACCTGCAGCTTGGAGAAGCGAGACGGGATGTTTTGATCTGTGTCGCCAGTAGGAAGCTGCTTTTGCAAGGACGGTCTTGATCTGTGATTTGCGACCTTGGGAGCTGTACAGGGAAACCTGAAGAGCGACTAGGCCAGGGGCGAAAAGGACATCTTGATTGGCGGGTGTGATAGATTCGGAAAGGTGCCTGATTAGAGACTCAAGCACGGTGACCGCTGAGCCGTGATTGTTGGTTAGGACGTAGAGCTGGATGACTGTCATTACAAGACCAATGTCTCCCGGCCGCTTTTTCAGTAACGGCAATATCTGCTTCAATCCCATCTTTGCCAGCTGGCTCTGGGCATGAGTTGCGGCATTGAGAACGGAAATGTTGTTTGTATGCGGCGATATAGTCGACGGTGTCTCTAGTAAGATCCTGTCCGTCGCCTTGATGACTCCATTGGACTTCAAGGTTAGCAGATCAAGAGCCAAACTATTTTGTTGCATCTTCTCGTCTTGAAGACGAAACAGATTGTCTGTCTTTGGCAGCTTCTCTAAGTTGTGAAACAGCCTGTGGTCGAGATATGGATTCGAAGTAGTCGGTGTTGCGGCTAGCTTGTTGTTCTGTGCTATTTGCCTGGTCGAAGCATCTGGTATCCTAATCCGAGTCAGCAATATTCGAAAATTCTGCCTTCATGCAATCCTTACTCTTCAACCAAAATATCTGAAGCCAACTTCTCCGCCTCATCATTCTTCCCGAGCTTACTGAGCACATAAAGCTGTTGCACACTAATCGGAAGCAACTCTGCCGTCTTCTCCTGATCCGTAAGCTCGTCAAGGGCCTTGCAAAGATCTGCTCACACTCAATCAGCCTCACCCCAAAAACCCCAAAATCACGGAACCACACTCACCCTTTGCTCTCTTCAACAGCACCTCTCCCTGCCCCAATTCCCCCCGAGCAATAGAACCGCAAGAAGCGTTATAGGCCGTTTCAAAAGCTTCCAAATCCTCTCGTCCAGCTTTCTTCTTCACCACGAGACCGCCCTGCCCCGTCCACTCCAATTGTGCATCCGTAGCTCCACTGTTGATTCTTAGGTCATCTTCTTCGCCCTCCAATGCAGCATTGTCGCCGGCTAGCTCTTTGTACAGCAGAGCAGCATTCGCGAAGTCCTCAGATCGATATGACTACCTCCACCGTTAGCACGCAACCATTCCCCCTCACTTATACAAAATCAACTCACAGCCTGAGCCTCCACTGCCCTTGCCCCTCTCTCCCCCGTGATGCCTTTGGCAATGCTCTTCGCCTCCTCCAGTTCCCCAACTCTGTACAAAGCATATGCTCTTTCAACACCAGCTCTCTGCTTCAATTCATCCCCGCTCTCCTCAAGGACTCGCAATGCGTCATCGTAGCGGTCCAATTTCAGCAGGGCCACAAGTTTAAGATGTTGAATTTCGAGGTCTTTTTTAGAGGCTTTGAGGGAGGAGTTACAGGCGCGTAGGATTTCGTCGTGGTCGTCGATTGTGGAGCGTTGGAGGAGGGAGGTGAGGGTTTTAGCGGGAGCGGACATTGTGTCAGGCTTTTTCGCTATGCTGGGGGCGGATTCTGTTCATGTCATTCTGCAATGTTCAAAACACCTCTCAGCTGCTCTCGAAGAAATGCCATGCAGTCTTTGGGAGTGAGACGTTAATGAGTGTCCGGTATCAAGTGCGCGAGCACCACTTCATGGATCTCGCTTAGAAAAATCACCCATATCCCAGGGTGCACCCTAGAGGTCATCCTTAAAGCCCTAAGCCGGCAAGTTCCGCCGCCTCTAGGCGGCCAATGGGCCTCAGCCCTACGTGTGTCCCATTGGGGGGTTTGATAGGTGAATCCTTCTAGTTAGTGCTACTTTTGACAGGTACGAATCGCTTTTTACGAACTGGACAGGTGCATTTCATGTATTTGTACAATCAGGTAAATCTTGAATCGATTTATGCTCAAGCAAGAAAGTTTCTACTACTCTTCATACTTCCCACCCACAATCGCCAAATTCGTACTTTCCAACCAGCCTTTTAGATACTCATACACGGTAAACGTGACAGCCTGTCCCGGCGCAACCCTCATAATTCGAGGCGTAATACCCTTGTAAAATGCATGAAATCCTTCCTGTTTGAACATGTCCCTCGCAATAGTTTTGACCCTACTAATGGCCGTCTCTCCAGGTTCCGCAGGCGTTTTCTGCAGTCTCGTTTTGATCGTATCGATAGGAGCATTACTGAGAGGCCCCATAGCACCACTGACAAGTCCAATAAATGCCGTTTGGTAGCCAGGCAGCTCCTTCTCATGATATGCGGGTTGCCAATCCTGAAGCAGCTGCTTGAACTCGGTATATGCGCTGAAGTTGACCGCTTGATTCGTGCCTTGCCGCAATGCAGTGAGCGAGACACCTCGATATATCGCGCCGATGCCTTCTTCTTTCAGTACGGTGAATAAAGCATGAGCAGCGTTCCGGTATTTGGGAATGTCTAGTGGATCTGCCATCGAATGGTGTTGGGCCTGTAGTCGGATTTTGACAACCTCCATAGGCGTCACAACTGCAACGGCCTCCGTTACACCGGCGGCAAGTCCAGCTAGGAAGGAGTGGCTTTGATCAGCACTTTTGCTTTGCTCGGAAAGTGGTCCAGTGGAGCCTACCAAAAAACGTAGCCTGCCCTGTGACTTCGCCATGTTTATTTGCCAGCAACTGTTTGTACCATTCGTAGGATGTAAATCGAATAGCCATCTTTGGGACGATCCCGGTCACCACAGCCCCGAGACCTTTATACAACCCCAATGGCGATTCGCGCTTGACAATCTGTTTCCCCGTCGTAAAGAAGCCGTAGGGTTTTGCCTATCCCAAAGGTCAGTATCCAACATGGCATTGAGCACTGGGTGTAATTACCCCGGGTGATCGCTTTGCTCGTTTTGAAAGCTGCATTCGGACCTTGATAGTGTCTGTATCCCTTCTTAGTCCCATTCAGTAGCAAGGCTGATCTCTACCGACCAAGTGGGTGGCACGCCAGAGCCTCCATCATGCCCGCCCCTCCTCCAGCTGTCGTGGCTTGTTAGTATTGCCATGAGCCATTGAGGTGAAATTTATAGTACCGATTAGATTGGTCGCCGCTGACGCGGGCTTCTTCCCCCCAGGGCCTTTGACGCTTTTTGCAGACATTGTGGTGGACGTGAGAGGATGAAGAGAGCACTGAAAAAGAGACGCGCTTTGGGCGAGAGCACAGGAGGGTCAGAGAGCAGGTCGAGAAAACTTTCAGGCAGGAGACAGTTGGGGATTAAACGTATAGTCAAGTAGGTGGTGGAGTAACAGTATCGGGTTTCCGTACATGCTAACAATGGGAGAGGATGAGAAGAAAGAGAGCGTGACGCAGGAGCCCGAATGTGAACAAAGAGCCTGTCCACTTGAACCGCGGCAAGTTACGGAATCGGGAGCTTATGCTGTTTGGGATGTCTCCAAGGTTTCTTGAAGATGAAGCTCCGCCATCAGGACGAGCGGAGGAGAGGCATCTGGGCGAAGGGAGGGGGGTTCAGGCACACCACTCCAATGGTTCTGGGGGCCGTTGGTCACTCTCCTCTAGGCTGGCTTCAGTGTCTGTGACGAAGCCATCGTCGATCCACTATTGAAGCATTGGCAGCGACGTCAAGTGACATGCCAGGGGAAAGCATGCTCGTCATGTTAAAAATACTTGTCACTGAGGGGGCCCCTAAGCGAGCCACCAGTCCCGCCTCTAAAGCGCCCCCAGGATTGGTTTTAGGCCCAAGTAGCGGGATCTCCCGGGCCGGCTCCAGGGGGTCTCTATGGCCCTCATTGACAACTATTTTTTAACATGACGAGCCATGTCAGCAGCAATTGTCGCCATGAGTGGGGACTAGCGCGCTTTGGATGCCGAGGCTGTCCTGATGGGAGAACCACTACCCAGCTAAATCATAGCTGCCCACCATGCAATCCGGCATCAGTGTCTCGAAGGAGCTCCAATCCGCCTTCAATGAGCTGGTCTCTTCCCCCTCCCGACGGGGTCTCATAGCAACAATCTCTTCAGAAGCGCTCCACCCTGTCCACACCATCCCCGCCGAATCTACGGACTTCTTCTCTGACCTACCCAAGCTACCACTCCTCCTATCGAAGAAAGAAGCCGCATATATAATCCTTCGTCGATATCAAAATGCCCCAGATGGCTATGTCGCTGTCAGCTACATTCCAGATGCCGCTCCCGTGCGGCAGAAGATGTTATTTGCGTCTACCAGGTTGACATTAGTACGGGAACTGGGTACAGAACGCTTTCGAGAAAGTCTGTTTGTGACAGAAATAAAGGAACTGGACAAAGAAGGATGGGAGAAGCACGACGCGTCTGGCGCACTGAAAGCGCCCCTGACTGAGGAGGAGCAGACGCTCCAAGGCGTGAAGGAGGCGGAGGCAGATGAGCGAGGTGGGACTGCGGGGAGGAGGTTGGAGACGGGTGGCCATCTTAGTATTGCTCTGAGTGAGGAGGCGAGAGGGGCGCTAGAAGCGTTCAAAGAAGGCGGCGGGGACATTTTGCTGCAATTGGTACGTTGCATCTTTCACTTCGCCAACTCTACTTTGGTACGAGTAGGCTGACATGACTCAGAAAATCAATATCCCCACCGAAACAATCGAGCTCGCCTCCTCCACCAGCACGTCCGCCCGAACCCTTTCAACTACTATCTCATCCACCGAACCACGCTATTCTTTTCTCAGATACACACACAATTTCGAGGGCGAGGAACAGACGTCCATCGTCTTCATCTACACCTGCCCCTCAGGATCCAAGATCAAAGAGCGCATGATATACGCATCGACAAAAGAGGGCTTCATTTCTGGTGTCAGCTCGGACATTGGCATCGAGGTTGCAAAGAAGATCGAAGTGTCGAGTCCAGATGAAATCACAGTTGCGAGTTTGAAAGAGGAGTTTAGGCCGAAGCAGGAGGCAAAGCAGGGGTTCTCGCGGCCAAAGAGGCCGGGGAAGCGGTGATGAGGACATAGATAGAGGCGATGAGTGCTGCACAGAGCGATTACTCTCCAAGTAGCTCTTATGGCGTAAGGATTAGATAATTATAGACAGCCAGTCTTAAATAAACATCAAAACCCGATACCTCCGTCGCAGTTCTTCTAGAAAAGACCGGCAGCGCCCTATATGTGCAACGAAGATCGCTGATATCGATGTTGAACAACTCCTCGCTTTCCGTTCGTGGTCCCAAAGTAGACACAAACAAGACTCGGCCCAGTCGTGTACAATTCTCGAATCCGGCTCTCATCCGGCTCTCATCCTAAATTCGCCCCTAACGATCCATTTTCGACTCATCTGTCCACGCAACTACTGAAAGTCCGCAGCCTTTACACCAACAGCCTGGCCCGTACAGTCAGATGCCTGGAACCCCTGCATAGAAAACTCGTAGCCTAGAAGCGATGGAAAGAGAATGGGTCCAGATGGCGCTGTACCCTCAGCTTCATAGGTGCGGCAAGTTGCGCCAGGCTCAGGGATGCATTGGGATTGGTAGGTTCCGTAGGAGTTGTTGACAGTAAAGGTAAGGATATGTTGGTGATTTCCTGGGTCGCCGGAGGGCCGTTGGAGAGAGACATTTCGGCGATGCCGGATAGAGCGATGGAGAAGGGGAGGAGAAGCGCTCCGGCACTGAGTGAGTAGAGCATTCAGTACTAGAAAGGTAAGCCGCAATTCAAGAGGAAGATATTGGCAAAGAAATGACATCGCACTCGAAGTCTTTATACGCAGTCTTGTGCTCAGGGCGATTGATGCCGCATGGAGGTGCGGCCTTGTATGTCACAGACATAGCGAAGAATAGTGCCTGCCACTCAGCAATGATTAAAAACCTCATGAATGGAAAGGACAAGTCGTATTCTGTGTACAGCTGTTTACTTCTCTGGCATGAGGGAAAATTGGTATGAGAGAAAATTAGCAGAGTGCCTCTGGCAGATTGAAGGGTGCAGAAGCCAATTCTTTTCTAAACATCCAGGTCCAAAGAGATCAATATTGAAGTCCCAGCGCTGTGCCGCCTGGGAGATATTCTTAGACCAAAGACAGGTCGTGGACGTCTGATAACCTATACTCTAATCTAAAACATGTTCAGGTTGCCTCAGGCTTCGAGCGTCTTGATGGGACGAAAAATAAACCATCTCAACAGTCACAAAGACTCTACTTCACATTTGCTGGGTCACAGACGTGTTGCCAAATTGCGTCCTCTCATCCCAACACAAGGCCCAAGAAACTTGGAATTAGTTTCATATTATATGGACCTAAGCGAGGTCTGGGGCCGACGACATGCGTATACGTGCTCACTCAGTCTCATGGCAAATCACTTAACTTGGGTGCCTCGGCTTAGGCCTGATCCTCTATTGCCTCTTCTTGATTTCAGTCGGGGAAGCCCAGTACCCGTTCGATGTACGTTGCGCGAATTTTGTTGAATGTGATTGTCCTTGTTTCATAATATCAGAGTCTCTCGCGGTAGCCTCAGCATTCATGTCGGCTCCTTGCGACAAAGAGCAACGGCGGCATGCAGGCAACATACATCCACACAGCTGGTTTCTCCAGTGCCTTCCACTTTTCCATTTTAACTCTTCGCTTGTCCAAAGAAGCTGCTTCGCCAAGAGAGTCGAGTATCTCCAGAGGTGTTTCCCAGCCTCGAATAGCAGAACCGTCATCACCCTCCAAGATCAGTTCTCCCACCTCCACCGTGCCAACCGTGGAAATCTTCGAAACCCCTAAGCTTTGCTCTGCTTCGTTCCCCAGAGGACCAAGTACGTTCGTGTCATTATTCTCTTGTTTCTTGATCTCGTCCTTCACTTTTTCAGCCTTCTTGACAGCCAACCACTCTTCCAAACACAGCAAATCCTTCTCAGGATGCCCCAACAAAGTCTCATTCTGCGACAACAGCGCAACCGTTTGTATCCTCACACAAGAATCCCGTGCCTGCGCAGTATCATTCTCGGTCAGCTTTCCCCATCTTTGCTTCTAGAAAGATAAGGTTCAATTTTGTGAGGTGTCGTTTGGTCTGCGCGTCGTGGATTTCGTTGAAGATTTTGGGGGTTGCGTCCATGGCGAGATCGATGCCGGTTTTGACGCCTGCCATTGTGACTAGGGATAGTGGATCGACCATGGGGTTTGGAATGGTAAGATGTGTGATCAGGGGTTGTTGAAGGAGATGTGGAGATACTTGATGGAAACAAATGAAAGCTTGATGAACTTAAGAAAGTGATGAGACTGCAATGGAAGTTCTAATTGCAAAGGATCAAAGCGTAGTTTATACGGTGTGATACTTAGGTGCCTTGAATAGAGATATGTAAACAAGTGGGGCGATGGAATATATATTGATCAATCAGGTTCAAGTATCATGTACCTCGCACGTCCCGTACCGTCCAGGCACTTACCTTCCTCCATGTAACAAGCCACAGCAAACAATGTTGGAATGGGAGGAGACGACTGGTTATTCATTTATGGAGGTTTGCTGCTACTTATGGTACATGCCAAGCATAGTAGGGCTGAGGCTGGTATCCAACGAACAGTAACCACTGGATTGGGACACGTTTAAAACATGGATCTTGTGTCTGACTTGCAGAAATGTTCATTTCTCCAGGCGGTTCTCGCTCAGATGATGTCAGCCTTGCGAGCAATATCCCACTAGGGCTATTTTTAGATGCGATGACGGTACCTGAGCCTCCACCAGATAGAACGTGAAATCAATCCACAAGACTCATTATAGATTGTCGATCGAATGGGACAAAATATAATCCCCCAGCCTGTAAGCAGCGAAGAAGTAAATCATATCAGACGATCATACTACAGCCGCAGTCCTCGCAAGGAATCTGGGAGCAGGCCAATCGGGTAGTGCCCGATGGACAAGATAGCAGCTTGTTGACGTCAAACGGGGGAGTGTAGATTTAGAGATGCACTGATGCCATGACCGAGTGCAGTCGTCAATAAATGGACTTCACATTCTTTCGAAGACTGGGTAATCGCTGTCGGTGAACCTTTTCTGTAGACTGTTTTTCAAAAATACCATCTGTCTGCTTGATTACAATACTGCTCCTAACGCCAGTGCCTATGTACAATACTGTGCATGCGAAAACCCCATCGAGACGTTGATAACATGGAAAACGAAAAGGTCTCTGAACGACTGTCAATATCATTACTGCGGCCCTCGACTGGCGAGAAACGCCTTTTCCAATGTACAGCTTAAAGCACCTTACAGAACCGCAATGGGCATCCCACGCGCGAGTCGTGGGGAAATCATGTTTGTACAGTCATACGTCGGTACTGCATCCTGTGCAGTCTCGATGCCGAAAACTAGAATATCATCGACCTCGTCTTGACCGCCTCCCTCCTTTGGGCGATCTGGTCGGCATTAGACCGTCTGGGGCTCTTCTCTGGCATAGGCGGTGCCGAGGAGTGAGGAGCGTGCTTCGCCGGTGTGGGCGGCGCCATCCTGTTAGGCGGCGCTTGTTTGGCCGAGTGGCCTTTAGATGTAGATTGCTGGGCCTGCGAAGCTCGTGAAGCTTGTGAAGCCGTTGTGCGCTGCTTGGCCATAACGAGATCTGTCCAGCTCTTAGGCTTGTGGGTGTCTTTACCGACCACGTCAGCAAGTACTTTCATCCACCCGTCTTTCTCGGCAGCGCTATCGGCGTAGAAGTCGATTGTCTCTCCATTGGCGAAGCGCATTCTGAAGCCTTCTTCGACGAACATGTAGCCATCCTCTTCTTCAGCGAACGCGGACTTTCTCCGACCACCCTTTTTGGGTGAGGCATCGTTGCGCATGAGTGAGTTCTTGTCGTCGATCAGCTTACTCGCCTTCGCGAGGTTGATGGTGGCTCTTGGTTGGCGTGTAGCCTCATGGTAGGCGGTGAACTTGGCTCCGTCCAATGTAAAGAAACGACGTCGCCAGAACTAGTATTCTTTAGTATGGAGAACATCAAGAGATTTGGTGGACAAGTCTTACCGGACAATCGCCACCTTGCTGACTTAGATTACCTTCCCATTTCGTGGGAGCCTTGGTCTCCGCCTCTTTCAACTCGCGGATACACGCATTCATGCTCTTTGGCATGTCCTCATCCTTGGCACCCTTCGGCTTCGGCACAAAAAGGAGTTGTAGCTCAAGCTTACCAACTTTGTATGGTGCTTTACGCTGGACACCACCATTGACAGCGCTACGCTTGCTCTTGACACTGCTTCCGTTGTGCGACTCTTCGGTCGCCCACTCGTTGAAGCAGGGCACATCGACAGTATATGGCTTACCATACGCAGACGATTCGTGATCTTTGAGACAAACGTAAGAACGTGCAAAGCTGCCGTCCTTTGCAACGAGTGTGTGAAGGAGGTCCCAAGCAGTAGGCTGAGCTGTCCGTCGACGGGCTGCTACTTCTTGTTGCCTCTGTCGCTCGGCTTGCTTCGCCTCTTCTTGCTGCTTCATCTCGAGCTCTTTGCGCTTGCGAGGAGAGGCGAATACGCGGCTAAACGTTGACTGTTTCGCAGTTTTGGGCGTCTTCGTAGGTGATTCTATGATAGGCTTGGCCTTCGGTTCTTCGAGCTTAGTCTGCAATGTAAGCTGAAACTCCAAGTCGTTGAGCACGACAAGTTCGAACTCCTGTCCAATGGGTGCAGTCTTGCCAAGCTCAAGCCAGGCTGTGGTGACACAGTGAAGACCGTTGTCGAGAGTCAAGGCAAAGTATGAACGCTCGCCTACGTTGACGTCAATATTTGAGAGTTACACGGTCTGTTATTCTAGCTCACCTCTTGGTAATGGCAAATCCAAGTCTTTGACTCGGACAACCTTGACGAACAGTCGGCCTCTCTCCCCATCCTCACCAATCTCTTCGGTAGTTTCCACTACAGCATCTTCATCGACGCTGTCCAGGCCACTAGCGACATTGCTCTGCTGTCCGGGCAGTGGAGGAGCAGGCCCACTAGACGGTGCTTTGGACGGAACACCTCCTGATTTGCGGATGCTCTTCCGTCGGATTTTACCGTTCCAAGGCTCTGTGGTCATGTTGCTTGCTTTCCGAGGGGAGTTGCCTGCCGAGCGGGTTCCTCGAGCACCGGCCTCCCGGGACTGGTTCGTCTCTGTGGCGGACTCGGCGGATTCGTGGGAAGCGCTACTTGCTATGATGACTTTGGTGTTCTGCCTCATAAGGTAGCCTTTCTGTGTACGGAAAGCCTTGTCAGCGTAATTTTCACGAATGGGTCGAAACCCTTGTCCTGCTATGCACTCTGCATAACCGGGGGACCTGGCCTGGGCAGCCATCTCAGGGGGAGGAAAGTTGAACGCCACCTTTTGGGCTTCGAGCAAGCGGTCGAACTCGCTCTCGATACCAAGTCCATCATCATTTTCTTCTACGGGAACCTCCAAAGGCAGTAAGCTGCTCTTGCGCTGGCTTCGTTTCGATGGGTCTCGTTCGTCGGTGCTCTGTATTGAGCCTGTCTCCTCGGCTGGCCTTAGAACGGACTCGCCTTCTTCACCCACAGCAGACGGCCTGCTCAAGTATCGTTCTGCAATCTTTGGCACCATTGGAACTTCGCTGCCATTGCTGACTTGGCGCCGCACCTCGGCCATTGCGTGGACGTCCGATGGTGTGAGTGAAGGCCGAGTCTTGAGCTTGGCACCAGGGGCTTTGATGGTTGCGACTGGTTGTGGTACTTCAGGGAAGTCTGGTACAGGGGATTCGGCCATAGGGCGGCGAATCACAGATTCTGGGGTCTGTGGGTCGTTCACGGAGTCGTTCTGTTGACCAGGAATTCTAGGTGGTTCAAGCTGTGCTTCGGGCGTCATTGGCCTGTACGGAGGCTGCTCCTGGCAAGTAATTTCGAAAGGCTGGGGTGATACAATGGGTTCCTGCACTGGAGGTGGTGACGGTGTCCAAGAGGGCTTGGATACATGCACGGTCTTTTCTGGTTCCTGATCGACCTGCGGCGAAGGAGCCATGAATGATTCCAAACCGAAGCCAAAGTCAGACTCTCCAAGGAGAGCAGCGAACTGTGGTAAAGACATGCGATGACTGCTTTTGCGCTCCACAGCCAGTTCTGTCTGAGTTGAGTTCGCGGCACGTGGGGTAGGCGGACCCTCGTCGTCAGGGACACTGCTCAATGGAGCGCCATGCCCTCCGTCTTCGTTGGCGTCTACCGAGTAGTGGCTCTCATCGTCGTCATCTTTAGCTGCATCGCGAGATTTCTTGAAAGCTTCGAGCTTTTCAATGGCATTCATGTAAGACTCCGCTTGCAATTGCTGGCTATAAAGATCTGGAATCGAATACACGTCCATATCACTATCCTCATCGATAGGCTCTTGCTTAATGATGACTTCCTTCTCAATGGTCTCGGTCTCTAAGGAGGGAATTGGAACATCAGGGTCCAAATTTTCCAACATGTCTCTGCCAAAGCCGGGGCTCAAGCCAAGCGACGAATAGTCATCTTCAGGTTCATTGAAGGTACGGCTCTTGACCTTCCGGAGGATGGATTCTCGTGAGATTCGCGGGGGCAGCTTGTATTCTCCAAGGTCGGCTACATCATCATTCTCGACCTCTTGCTCGTGAATCTGAACATCACTGTTACTCTCTTCTGACCCAGGGCTTCGGACAGCAGAGCCCCGTCGAAGCCGCCTCTCTCGCTGCTCTTGTTGTCCTTCAGCAGCTGTTTGAGGCTTCTCCTCATCCTGGATCATCATTAGACGCAGACGTTCTTCAAGGGGCATAGAACATCCACCCATTCCTTGGATCTCAGACTTCGAAATCGAAGCTGGCGCCGGGCGCGGGGGAGGTGGTGCGGCTGTGCACTGTGCATTATTTATGCGTTCGGCTGTGGCCGAGTGGCTGTCATGAGAATCTGAACGTTCGCGTGGGAACATTGGCATGCCCAAGGCGGGAAGCGGTGGAAGAGGTCGACGTTCGGCATCAGAGTTCGCAGAATCTGTCCTGGTAGGCGAGGAACGTGCACCAGCAGCCGAAGAAGCACGAGCTGTAGGGGCTGGACTGCTATGCTCACCATCAAAAGGGTCTTCTACTCGGGCTGCAAGGTCGTTGTTGGCGACCTCCGGGCTGATGAAGCGCCAGTCCTCTGGCAAGACTACAGGGGTTTTCTCTGTGTCCTCAAGAGAAGCATCAAAGCTATCGTCCCGGTCCATCGACGAGCCCCTGTCAAAACTCTCGTCCCCCTCATTATCGACGGATTCGTAGCTTCCCTCCCGAGACCCGGATGCCACAGATGAGGGGTCTGGCGTAGTCATTTCGTACTCGTTGATTTGGGGAGGCGCCACATCGAACGTGACACTCTTCGCATGACGGTGTAACGACTTGCCAGGAGGTAGCTCACGCTCCGCGGATGGCTCTTCTTCATCCGACCAGATTCCATTCTCTTGATCGAAAGGCTGATGTTCCTGAGCGTATCTGCTTTTGCTAGAAAGAGAAGATTTAGCGGGTGACGTCTGCCCCTTTGCCGGTGAGCTCGAAATTTCAGTCATTCCGTTTATTTTGATGGGCGACCTCAGCGGGCTAGTGACCGGCGTGTTATTCTTCTCTGTGTTGATTGACTGACGAAAACCCTCGAGACCTCTGCCACCATATGCATTTCCTTGGACTTGTGCCGCAAGCGGCCTGCCTGGTGCCAAAGGTCTCTCAATCATTGGGCTCGATGCTGGATCGTACTCCTGGTTATGCTCGCGAGCAAACATGTTGCTGTTCTTTACTCGTGACGCGCGCTTCAGGTTCTCGATGGATGATCGTTTCGCGGGAGATGGAGAAGTGTCCCGCTCGCCCAATGGATTCCTGTTCTCATTGAATCGGGTTGGCGATGCCGGATCTCGATTTTGCCAGTATAGGCGCGGGGAATTAGAGGCAATTGGCGAAGAGTCGAAAGGTGATGAGTCGCCACCGAACACGCTCTTCTGCTGACTGTCAGTCCCTGTCCGGCAATTACTGCTTTGAGCATCCTTACCATTGTGGCCTGATTGTAGCTTGGAGAGTTTCGTCTTTGCGACATAGGGCCAAGCTCTGCGAGCGGCCGATGGGTTGGAGTACCGTTCATTTTGTTGGGTGACGTTAAAGGCGCATTCTTCGAGATGCGCAAAGGCTGGATCTGCAGTCATGATTCAGTGTTATGGTCCCCATAACCAGCGCAAAACCAGCTCTGGGATGTTGATGTTGTGACCTACAGATTGAGACATGATTGCAAGCCAAGGATTGCCAAATGGCTGACTCTCTACCCCAAATAAGTCGAGTCCAGACTTTCACGTTTTCGAACAATGGACCATGCGAGGAATGTATTTGTTTGATTCGGTCCGCAGGGACAATACTGTTGTGATACAAGAGCAATTAATGAAGCGCAAAGATATCACCAACAATTGCACAGCATCCCAAAATGATTGAATTGAAGCGACCACGCAATGCTCTGGTCGAAGAAGATAAGAATAAGCTCAGATGTTGTTTTCGATTCAAGTTTAGAGCGACCAAGCGCGAAAACGGCCGCTAATGCACGCCAAGTGTTGTGAGGGGCAACATGCGCGCGCTGCAGGGATCAAGGCTCTAGGACTTCGAGAAAAGTTTTGGGAGGGAATCTAAAACGCTACAGGTCTATCATTGATGATGTCGCGCTCTACCCAAACTTTATGTCTGTTCTGCCAGCATAGAGCTCTTCTATCTACTCCATCAAAACCTGCATGCCAACCATGGAAATCCTCACGCTCCATGGCGCAACTACAACGCCGCCGTCCTCCATCACGAATGACACTCTCGCCCAAAGTATCTCGCCCACCTACCAGAACTACCCCGAGTGGCCGACCCATCGGGAGGCGAACCAACAGTCCATTTGCTGGGATGAACATGACATCTGCGAACCTACGGCGCAAGCCTCGCGCCCGCTCTGAAGCGGAGTTGAAAAGGTCATCTCAGGGAAGAGATCGTCCACAGAAAGAGAGGGAGACTTTCCATGCACTGAAGATGCAGGGAGCCTTGAGCCCGGTGTCATATGGCCAGCGTAGCTCTGTTAAGGCGAAAATCAGTGACACCGATAGTTTTGAGGACTTTCCTCTTCTTCCAGTGGTGAAAGAATCGATCTATTCGCAGGCCTTGTCAGGCATGGTAGACGTCGTTCCTACGCCGGTACAACGGCTAGCCATACCGATACTACTGGGTAATGAGACCAGAGCAGCCCGAAGAAGATCTTCAGCATCCGAGAGGAAAGAGATGGAACAATTCCTACTGGCTGCAGAGACGGGCTCAGGGAAAACACTCGCCTACTTGCTACCAGTATTGGATGCCATCAAACGCGCAGAGGTGGTCGATGCGGAAAATGAAGCAAAGAGAAAAGCGAAAGAGGAGGAGGAACGAAAGCATGCCAACTTCCATGCTCTCGAAGCTCCGCCTTTATCGAATGCTCCCCATCCAACCACTGGCAGGCCACGAGCTATCATCCTCGTACCCACGTCTGAGCTCGTAACACAAGTCGGCCATCTGACAAAACTCCTCTCCCACGCGGTGAAATTCCGCTCCTCTCTCATATCTTCAGCCTACTCAGGCAAAGTCATCCGTAATCGTCTTTTCGCAACTACTGGTATCGACGTCCTAATCTCCACTCCGCATCTTCTCGCCAGTATCTCAGATTCCGATCCCAATATTTTGAGCCGAGTAACTCATCTCGTAGTGGACGAAGCCGACTCCCTGCTCGACCGATCTTTTGCCCCTTCCACGTCGACTGTCCTTGACAAGGTCACTCCTTCCTTGCAACAACTCATCCTCTGCTCCGCGACCATCCCTCGAAGTCTTGACTCTTACCTCCGGAAGCGCTTCCCAGATATGCGCCGTCTCGTAACACCGAATCTGCACGCCATCCCACGACGAGTTCAGCTCAGCGTCGTTGATGTCGAGAAAGAACCTTACCGAGGAAACAAGACCCTCGCTTGTGCAGACACTATCTGGTCCATCGGCAAAGCCGCAGCCGAGGCAGCTCCCAATGGCGATGTTGACCATGGAGACATCAAGCGAATCTTGGTATTTGTCAACGAGCGTGAAAAGACGCAGGAAGTTGCTGAATACCTGATTTCCAAAGGCATAGATGCCGTCGCTCTGAATAGGGACACGCCCGAGGAACGACAATCCGAGACCCTGGGCGCGTTCACTAAGATCTCTAAACCAAACTTGGACGTGGCTCCTAAGACGGTCTCAAATTCATCGGACGGACCGAATTGCGTTCCCTACGTTCCTATCACGAAGCGGGACACGAGCACTGTTATGGCACCACCGAAGCGCAGTCTCCCGAACACGAAAGTGCTTGTGACTACAGACCTAGGCTCACGAGGCATTGACACTCTAGCAGTGCGACATGTAATCTTATACGACGTCCCACACTCAACCATCGACTTCATCCATAGGCTTGGTAGGACTGGCCGTATGGGGCGACGAGGGCGTGGTATTGTCCTTGTTGAGAAGAACGATAGGAGAGATGTAGTCAGGGAAGTGAAGGAGGGCATGTTCAAGGGGCAGGCTTTGATCTGAGCGAAATTTATGGGGAAGTTGAGATGTTGTATCATAGTGTTGGGTGTTAAATATGGATGGAATGACTGTGGCTTACACTGAAGGATTTTGCTAGGACGAGTTCTAGTGGAAGTTAGGGATAGTCAGCACCAGAGCAAATATCTCCTCCATGATGACACTTTCGACCACATACAAAAGTGAAAGTGTGAAGGACTGGAAGCAAAGCCTGCAAATATACTTGTCAATTACAGGTAAATTACCCCAAATAAATGTCCGTGGCTGGGCAAAGTCTCGAGCCCATTAACGTTCCGCACAGCACGTGAGCTGCGCCAGCCAGGATAATTCAAGGTACTGGAGCAGGAATCATGCCATCAAACGCTTCACTTGAGCCAGAGAACCCCAGGCTTCGAAGCTCCTGGAGCTCCCAATTAGCTCATTGAGCGCGATGACGCATTTCCAAACAAGTCTAGCACCCGCCAACGAGATCATCCTCTTAGTAAATGTGATGATGCAGAGCCCGAATAGTCCTAGCGCGCAGAGTCAATACCGTAATGACAGAGCCCGGATTGGGGCTGGTCGCATATCAAATCTTGTCAATCCATCGTCGGCTGCCCTTCATTTAGAGACGGAATCTGGGTTTGTGGTCTTCTACTCAAGCTATGTGAGATGACCTCTAAATTTTATGCAAGTAAGTATTGCTCTTGCATAAGCGCCTTCCAACTTTTCGTTTTCTTCATCCCTCCTCCACTTGGACTCCTTCGTCCTCAGATTCCGCCCCCTCAATCTTCACCTTCGCCGCTGTCTCCCTCACGATCTCCTTTTTCGTAGCCTCCACCCCGAGGCTCGACAGATAGAACAACTGACTGCCCCTCGTATTATCCAGCCCGGTGAAAAAGCTATGGAAAGTGCTATCTCTCTCCTCCTCCCTAAAGATCCGATCATAGATTTCGCGTTGTTTGAACTCCTCCATCTCCTTCTCATGCCTTGAGAAGTCGATTCGCTCTCGGCCAAACTGCTCCAGCTTTTCATTGTAGACGTCAAACACGGGCCGCTCGAGTAATAGACCTAACGATGGCGCTTTTGGTATACTGATTTTATCGGCCATGTAGCTGTCTTGTAGGCGACCTTCGTGGCATCCACATCGCACGACCAGTGCGACCATAGAGACCATTTTACGAATCTGATGCATCATGAAGCTTTGACCATGGACTTTGAGGGATAGCCATTCGGTGTCATTGATTATGATTGGCTTTTCGCCGACCTTGAAGCTTTGCATTACGCGGGTCGCAGAGGGGTCTTTGAAGGTTTTCTCGATCGTGTAATTGTGAAATTTGTGTGAACCAACATAGCGGAAAGGAGAGGAACGGACACGCTCGAGGCGGGCTGGGTGGATGCGATGGGCCTTTTTAGCTCTTATTTGGGCGGCTTTGAGTAAGCGGACTGCAATTTCGAGAGGCGTTAGCTCTTTCGTCTTTGCTCGGTCGACAAATATTTGTTCTGCCTCTCGTTCGAAAGATGTAGGTGCACTATCTGCGATTACACCTCCCTTAGCTTGTCCATCAGTCACTTCAGCCGTTGCAACTGGAGGTCCAGCTTGAGTTTGCGGAGTTGGTTCTTGAACTGCCTGCACCTGCTCTTCGGTCACCGCCATCGAAGTCTGGTCGCCTATGTCGACATCGTGGTCGTAGAAGGCTCTGATCGTAAGATCTCGTATGGAAGGATCAAGTTTGTCAATGACAGGCTGCATGTACTTCTCCTCGATCTCGCTCCAAACATCGTTTACCTCCTTTTGGCGGTCAAGGTAGCCTTCCATATCGTTAGCCTCCTCGGCAAGCTCAACCATCTTCTGCCCAAGGAAGCTTTTGGGGTGCGGCGGTAGGAAGCAGTGTGTTGGTATTAGATACTCGTATATCCTCGAGTCGCAGAATTGATATGCACTGAAACTGCCATTGGTCCTCTCAATGCCCCAGACCCGTATCTGCGGACTCAAACGCTCATTGATCTTGGAGACGATATCCGGGTCCTCAACAATGAGCTTTAGCGAAATGAGATTGCCAGCAGCATGGACTCCTTTGTCGGTGCGCGCACATCTTATGAGCGATGACTTCTTGGGGTCATCCGCATTAGCCTTCGATATAGCTCCAGCAGCCACAAAAGCACTGAATAAATCGCCCTCAATAGTCTTTTCGTGGTGATTCAATTGCATGCCCTTGTACCCACTACCCGAGTACCCAATCATGACTGCCACCTTCCTCTTAGGCTTCTTTTCTTGTGCTTCAATCTCCTCCTTGGAGAATTGTGTAGCGTAGGCAGGCAGGTCTCTCCCTCCACCATCTAGCCTTTGCGCCTTCGCCTGGTTCTTAGTATTTCGTGCGCGCTTGTCTGTTGAATTCCGACTTCATTAATTAGTCCAGATGGGAATGAGAGGAATTGCAGGTTTCGCATACCTCCATTCTGCGCGCCCGACTTCTCTCTTCCTCTTGCCACCTCTGTGGTCACCACGCCCACCTCTTCCTCTTGAATTCCCTCTGCCTCTACCGCGCCCACGGTTTGAGGACCTCTCGCCGTTGTGGCGGTGATCGGAGGGAGCGTGCTGGTCTTGATTCGAGGCAGGCATTGCGTCGGACACCTTTCCTTCAGACTTAACAGTCGCATTGACCACTGGAGTCTGGCTATCCATCCTGGGCCAGACAGACTCATGAATTGGATCTTTGCAGGTACTAAAAGGTTAGAGCAGAATTGCTCGAAAGTTAGTGGACGACAATCGGCCTCGTTGATTAAATCCATTTTATCTCCGTCCATAGACGCTAACATCATAGCCAAATCCGAAGACAGCGGTTCAACTTCACTTCTTGCTTCTTCGTTCAACACTTGATCCAAGTGTTGCACCGGACCCTCGTGTCAGAGGCTTTAACCGATATTCCTAGCCGCTTCCTTCACGGGCTGCTTGTGTCGACCCGATCGCAGAAGCTGTCTACACTATGACTATCCTCTCAGCGTCACATCGCTGAGGCCTCGAGCCACGAAATACTCATACCGCGGAGTAGAGACTGTACACTGTGTTTGCTCTGCGAGCGCCTCTATACAGCCATGGACCTCGCAAAGACTCTCATTCGTACCGTTGCTCGGGGATTCTATGACACGAAGCATGTCCTGGTGATCGAAGCCTTAATGGTGCATTCAGCCGTCGTGAATGAGGACCTAGCTCGTCTGCTGGGAATGCAACAAAAAGATCTGCGAAAGCTCTGCGGCAAGCTGAAAGAGGATAGAATGCTGACAGTGTATGTAAATCTAACGTGAACTGTAGGACGTGTTGAGACCTCCACTAACAAGCATTGGCGCAGTCATTCACGCCCAGAAACTCGCGAGGGACAACAGCGGCCGATCAACAAAGATTACTATTACGTCGACTACCATGCAACCATCGATGCTATCAAATACCGGGTCTTCCATCTCACTGAAAGGGTCAAGAAAATGTATAAGCCGAGCGAGGAGAAAAAGGACTATAAGTGCACGACTTGCGAAGCTCAATGGACGCAGCTTGAGGTCCTTGACAAGTTCGGTCCGATGGGCTTCGAGTGTCATCGATGTGGCGCCATTCTGGAAATGATGGTACGAGCAGAGGGTGCTGAAACGGGGCACGCGATGCAGAGTAGACTCATGACTCAGCTTGGAGTGTTGCTCAAATTGCTGCAGCAGGTAGATTCCGAAGACATTCCGAGCAACGACTTCGAGAGGGCTTATTCGAATCTTGTCCCTGTTCCAAGAGATGAAACATTCAATCCAGGTTCCAGACCTACTGTTCCCATTGGTGGGCCCAATGGTCGGCCGACTGCCGTGAAAGGGATGATTCAAGTTGCTGCTGCACCACTGAATGTCTCCGTCACGACGAGCTCGGAGAAGACAGCTGCAGAAAAGGCCGCCGAAGCTGAGGAAAAGGCACGACTGGCTAAGCAGAACGCTTTACCGGACTGGCACGTAAAATCAACTGTCACGGGAGAATCGATAGTAATGGGTAGAAAGGAGAGTGATCAGCAAGTCAACGGTGCTTCCTTGGTTAAAGACGAGGAAGATGAGAAGAAGGACAGCATCGCCTTGAACGACGAACTGGCTGCATACTATGCTCAATTAGCAAAAGAGAAGGCGCAAGAAGCAAAGGAAGACCAAGAAGCTGACGACTCTTCTGGAGATGAAGCGGAAGAGGACTTCGAAGATGTCGGGATAGGAGAGTCTGGTGTTCGCACGCCTTCTAGCTCGATGTCTGTACCACGGGATTCCCAGGTCAATGGCAACGCACGGCCAAAAGCAACTGTGTCAGGGAGTAGCGGAGTCATGAGTAACGTGGCCACTCCTGCTTACACTGGGGCTGCACTCGAAGAAGAAGGACCAGTAGCGAAAAAGGTCAAATTTGACACTCAAGAAGACGACACACAGGCGACCCACGGGATCGGCGTTTCCGAAGGTCTCTTAGCTGACAAGGTGGAGAAAGACTCCGACGAAGATGAAGAAGCTGAGTTCGAGGATGCTTTATGAAGCAATGCTTGCGCATCGTTCTGTATTTAAAATACCCCTTACCATGAATCTGAATCACTTTTACGCTCTTCGGGCTCCACATCCTGCGAAATGTTCCTCCTGACTATCTTGAAATCCTGTGGACCATTGTTCCATGCAAATCTCCTGTAGCAGTTGGGGACGGTTCGAGCGCAGATGTTCCCCCAATCGAACTCCGCCCGAAAGATTGGCTCAATTTTAAGATAGTATTTACCGATTCGTTGACATTCTCTGCTCATCATGGCGGATAAACGCCTCGATTGAGATACTAGAAGAGGAATGTCTGTTCTGTTCGAGGCTCTAGCCGCGTACTCGTTTGTTTCTAATAAGTCTATCAAGACCCTGATGTCTGCATTGGCAAGAAGTAGAACCATATAACACCGCGATTGAGAGTCGATGTGTGCTAAGCCTACTCTTCGTCATCACCCATCAATTTGCAAAACGTTTCCTGGATTTACCACTCTACGAGCGCTATATCATGGGAGTTGTAACCAACCCTACGCCAAGTCGAATGTGGTCAGACCTCAGCAGTACCGCCTGCTTAATCCATGTATTTTCCGCTCATATGCGCACCTAAGTGCATCGACAGAGATGTCATGGAGTAGACGAACAACGCTCCAGCCGAAATGTTCTGTTTAATGAGCTTATGCAAAGTGTTGTACCTTGAGCGTCGGCCAAGGACTCTTATATACCTGCGTCATATGTCCATTATTGTGGAAATAGCCCAACATCGACGACTATGACTTTGTTCGTGACATAGCCAGTCTTGACCATCCAAAGAACCGTCTCCGCAATCTCCTCCCGCTCTCCCAGCACACCTATCTGGGTCTCTACCGTAATATATCAGTCGAATCCTGCATCTCAGGCCCAATTGTCCAAATTCTAGGAGGGGACGAGTCGCCAACTCCTCCGGATTCCCCGGTAACATGTCAGTATGCTTGATCAACGCCGGCGCCACGCCGTTACATGTGATGCCTTGGGTTCCATAGTACTGACTAACCCAATGGATCAAGCCATGTATGCCGACTTTGAAGACCTTCACCGCCATGAACATATCAGCAAATAGCCAAACATGAGCTTTGAAATGCGATATACGCATAATGCGGTCCTACGACTCCTCCCGTGAAACCGGCTACACTAGAACAAAACACCACCCTCCCCCACCCTTCTCTACCATAGCAGGCAAACACAACTGCGTCAACAAGAACGCAGACCGGCAACTCGTCCGCCACGTCGTCTCAAAGCCCTTCACGCTTACCTCACTAATATCTTTGACGCCATACACCGCCCGTCAAACCAGCATTATTGAACAGGATCGTCGGCGCCCCCATTTATGCTATCACTTCAGCGTGTAACTTCCTCACCTGCTCATAGTCGCTCATGTCAGCTTGAAATGCCTCCGCTTTCTCACCTTTGTTGGAGCGAAGCTGGTGAAGTAGTTCTTCGGCTTTGATGGAGTTGGAATTGTAGTGGATAGCTATTGAGCAGCCATGGATGCGAGAGTGAGGCATGTAGCGGCGCCGATTCTACCTGTACCTCATGTTACGAGGGCGAGGTGGCCTTCGAGACTACTTGTGGGCATCCTTGATGAGTGGAACAGGTATGGAAGGGTTGGGTAATCGGATTGCGGTGGTCCATTTCTTAAACAAAAGAGAGTTGTGGATGGCATCAAAGAACCTGCAGATAATTGGCCTGAGCAATATCGATGCAGCCCTACGTCATAGCTGACCTATCGTGAGACAGCTAATAGAGAAAGATGTAGCAGCAGTGGCTACAACTATCAAAGAAAAGCTCCATAGAAACGGCTGCGAGTGGAATCAGCATGCATTGTATATCTGTATCGATGATTGAGAATTCCACTATAGGCCCCGAGGCTTCGATCTTGCGCAGAAGAAAACAAAAACCAATCCTCGCACGTATTGAGAACGCCGTTGTCCGAAATGATACCGTAACCCTGAGAGCTCGCCAGCTCCTTGTCCATGGGCTTTTCCCGCCAGAATCTCAATTCGAAACTAAGCTCCGCATCAAGTCTATTCGTCCATGCGCCTGGTCAATGCCGCTTGCTTCATTTGGATTGCCTTGCACGCATAATCCCAGCCCACAATTTACCCTGCGCCGAGAAGTAACCTATTCCGTCATACCCGTCGTCCAATCGTTCGTGTTGCCCGCCTGGGGTTTAGTTCATCATAATTAACGTACCTATGGAGAGGTGAGATTATCGGAGTCCGAGTCTGTTGGCATGTCATCAGATCCGTTATTCCACATATCTACAGACACGTTAGCGGATCCAGCAGAAGACGGCAATAGTGGAGAAGGTGATATACCTGATGCTGCCTCGTCCACATCCTCAACGGTCAGAGCCTGGAGACTCCCCATTACACCTGTGATCATGTCAGCGGGCTGCGCAGCCGAGCATCCGTGCTGAATTGATCTACTTACTATCAGTCTCAGCTATGAAGGCTTTGTCGCGGTCATCTTCGGCATGGTAGTAGGCCTTGCAATGATCAATGACTTCCTGCACTTGCTCAACAAGCCTCGAATCAATGGTCTTCTGCAGCTGGACCATGTTACTGCATTTGCGGACGCAAGCTACCTGGAGATTTCTTCCAGCAGCCTCGATGGAATCGGCATATTCTTCGTCATCCATTTGGGTGGTGTCGTGGTTGAATACAAGACTCTTCAGGAGATCAAGAGTAGCACCACGGATAGGTTCCTCCCAGAAGAGAAGTAGCGCTGGCGCCCATTGCGGCGCCGCATGAAGGACGCATCGGTTAAAGAAGCCTCTCGAGATTGTAGAGCGGTAACTTGTGATTCTCCGTGCTTGAGCGAAGAAGTCAAGATGCTCGCGCCCGCCGCTGTATCCTATCGTATCGACCTCAGTGGCAATGTTATCAATCATTCGTTTCGCACCCGTCTCGGAAGGTGTACACTCGAGAAATGCGATTGCAGAAATCAACCAGGGTTCAGCCAGACATGCTGGGTCGACGTTGATGCCGCTCTGAATTGTCCTCTGAATGAATTCGACGATGCCGAGCTCCTCCTCCGCCAAAGCCAAATGCCGGACAATCTTCGCAGTAGCTTGTGGATTGTGATCAGTATTTAATGCCTTTTCCAGAAACACACAGATTCTCTTCGAGCGAGGAAAACCGGAGGAAAACATCATGAGGTCGTCTTCGTCCTTCGTCATCACCATTCCCCCCATGTTCAGACGTCGATCCTGCATTCTTCGCACTGGATCCTTTTTGAGGTCTGTCCTGCCAATAAGGACAGCGAGTAGCTCAATGAGCTTCCCCATTGGGTATTTGCGTGCTTTCTCCACATAGCGAACGTAATTGGTGTAATGTAGATTCCTGGTCCATGGCTCCTTGCAGGATTCGACAACCAACATCTCGAAGCAATATTGGAGGAATCCATATTGCATAAGCTTATGAGTCTCGTGCATTCCGAGATTGGCCATCCCGACGAGCAGGCCAAAGTAGTCATCCCACCCACGGTGGTACATCCACAAGGAGGTCCAAAGTTCCTCCAGACCGGCTACAATGGATGTGAAAGTAGCTCCCTGCTGTAGTTCCCTGTTTGAAGACGGGTGATCGACCTCGTCAGAATCTTGGAACCCATACCACCGCGGCTCGGCCTCTCTAAGATATTGAAGGGCCATGAGGATGATATTGCCGAAATCTTTTCTGACTGACGCCGTCGGAACCCGAAGTAGCAGGTTGCGCAGAGCATGCTTGTGATCGACAACCCATTCGAGGGTAAGGTTACAACAAGTCGAACAAGAACCAATCACCTTTTGCAGTGGACCCAGCATCTTTGAAAAATGAGGGCAGTCTTTAGATCTTGACAGGATTCGCTCAAGGTGATCCAACGAGAGCCAAATGGCTTCTTTCTCAGTTTTGTGATCGTCCGAGCAAATGCCATTGGTCACGATTCGAAGTTGTTCAAGGAGCTGCCTCGAAAATGTCGCATGTGCTGGGTCGAACATGCAGTACGTCCGAAGCCATGCTGAATTGTTGGAATTGATCTGGCTTTGGAGCTCGGTTGGCACTGGGCATTTGGCTGGGACGCCCCAGGATGTTGATATTTGACTTTCCTCGCTGGCGTTCATCGGGTCGACTCGCTCATAGAACAACATATATGCACTGAAGACCTTTGGATATCGCGAAGAATAGGGCCCACTTTCATGAGGACCTCCAAAGCATTGGTCGGGAATGCTACCAAAATCGAACTTCGACACATCCATATCGTTGAACTCGACCCAGGATTGGTGATTCATAGAGTTGGCTGGGCGTTCTTTGATGTAGGAGTAGTAATGGCCTGATTCAGCAGTACCACTATGCACAAGGACACCAACTAATTCATACAAGTCGGGATTGGGGGGCTGGTCCCTGTCCTTGAGGTAGTCCACATGATAAGGAGCCATATCAATTCGTTCTGGAAATTCGAATTTGTCGTTGATCTTGCTTCTCACTCCGCTCATGACATCGTAGTCGAACCTCTTGAGGTGAAAGATCAAATTATCGGGGATGTCCTTGAAACAAGCTCTGATCACAGTCAGCTGGAACCAAGGCGCGAGCGTTGCATCACGTACCTCTTCACGGCATCAACATAGGAATTACACGAAGTACAAGAGTATTTGTTATCTGGGGGATTGTTAGTAAGATGACAGTCGATGAATGAGCAAGGTTAAATGTACCTCCTTCCATAACCTCCCCTTCGACATAAGCATTGAGACTATCGACCAACGAAGGCTTTCCTAGAATGTCACATTGTATTGCAGAAAAAGGTTCTAGCCGTTCGGATATGTGCGGACACTCCTTCGATTTGATTTGCTGTACAATCTGGCCGCCGTAGAATGATCGGAAGGCTTTCTTGTCGTTACGGGTAAGCATTTGGCTCTCCCATCTGTCGAAGAGTAAATTGTAGAATTCGTCGACGTCCATCTGTATGTGAACATCGATAAGAGTGGTTTCGTAGGTGACTAGAGACTCAGCGATCCCTTGAGTATCGACAGCCTTGAGCATGGATTCTTGCATGTATCCGAACACGTTTTGGGTCTCATGGAGTAGTCTCTGAGAGCTCATCGACTCTGTGACAGTGGCCCGAAGCATGAACTCGCGGAATTTGACGTTCATGAAAAGATGGGTAAATAGGGAATTCATGTAACAAGTGTTAGACAGGTTCCGTAGGCCCGGATATCCCGTGAACGATCGAAGCATCTTAGCGCGTTCGAAGTTGAAGTTTGTCTCGTAATTGTTTTCATCGCCAGGCTGAGCGATGCCCCACGTCCAGGCTTGAGACTGATCGGCTTCGGGTAGTAGATCGCGGACAAGTACTAGCAACTGCTGATAGTCATCTATGCCTTGGCTTAGGAGCAAGATTATAGAGTATAAGACTTCGCGCGTGCTGGTGTGGAGATTTGGAGTCTGGATTCGGGCGGAATGTCCGTCCTCTACATCATCAATTCTAGGGAAAAGATGTGCGTGGAAAAGGTTTTCCAGAAAGTCGTCCCTGAAAATATTAGCGGCTAGTCATACATGGAGATCGTTAAAGCACATACTGCGTTTGAACGGAGATTTCCAGCTCTTTCGCTACCTGAAAACAGCACTTCAATAGGCTTGCAAGCCCAAAGACTGTCCAGTCTTGCGTGTCACGACCGACAAACTGTGTCTATTGTTAGTACTCACAAAGTTTTAGCAGATCTCCTCACTTGCCTCGTGATGTATATGCTGCAGAAGTAGGTCACTCCACGAGGACACACAATCTTGGAGGTTCAGACTCTCGCGATGGAAACGATCGATGTGTCGGAAGACCATGATCGCAACCTCAAAGAATTGCTGTGAGCTGTATCGAGATCGAAGACAGTATGGAATGACCGGTGCAAGATACTTCCACAAGCAGGGCATGAATTCTTGGGCTCGTGTAGGCTGAGTCCTGCATGATGAATCAGCGTGGAAATCGCAGAGTATCGGTTGTGTATTTTTTAAGACTCACACAATCGATGTCTCGTAGACTCTCTTTATCCACATCGCCATCTGAGAACGTTTGTGCGCATTGTGCTCGTCGAGGAGAAGTCGCTGTAGGAGCGCGGATGACATGACGCCGTGCTTGAAATGTTCCCAAAGGGTATTGGAAAGTAGCGAGGTTTGCAGTAATGCTGCAAAAGCGGTGCATGCTAGAATGTCGGCTTCAGGATTATCGTAAGTGCGGAGAGCGTCCGTTATCAAGCATTTCAAACGGTCGGCGAGCTCAATCGGGTGTGAGAGTAACGAGTCCGTATCGCCGAGATTCGTTGGGTCTGAACAACGACAGAGGTGAGCAACGGTGTCAGAGAGTAGAGATGGGTAGCGCGAACCCTTCAGAGATAATAGCAGACATTCTACCATGTGAGTTGCAACCGCCATGTCAGCTTGAGCGCCTTCGGATACAATGTTGAGATTTATTGCTGATAGGCCTGTCGTCAGTGATCGAACAGCATGGCGTATGAAAGGCTGCGCTGCAAGGGACTAGTTCAGATCAGCATGGTCACTCGTGACGTTCGCAGGTTGAATCCCACCTTTGACTTGTCTTGCTTCAAACATTGATTGAATGTGTGTATGGAGTAGATGACCTTGAACGGTGCTGCAGAGGGAAAAATTGTCTCCAGTGGCGTATCCTCGGAGCATACGAGCTCTATGATACTAGCGTGGGGTGGAAATGTGACGAGGAATTCCAATACCTAATATGGTTAGAAAAGGTTTGATCACGACTGAGAGAGGTTTTCGGGCTCACTTCTTTCCCTAGTGGCTCTTCCATACAGAGTAACTTATACAGCTCGGAGAAGTGTGACATAATTTCAACCTCCACTGGCCGAAGCCCTGATGCAGGAGCTAGATCTTGCGCTGGGTCAGAATTCGGTGCTTTTCTAACAATTAGTAGCCCCTTATGGCCAAGTTTCCACTCCCTGAGAGTCATGGGGGTAAATTTGGGCAAATCTATTTTTCCACCTCCTTGGATGAGGGTAGACTTTGGAAGTCCTGTCAGTGTATTCATGTGCTGTTGAAAGTCTCCCAGTGTTGCGCCGTCATTTACTTCCAGCGTTCGAATGTCGTTAGTCATTTCGCTACCAAAGACCTGGTATTGAATTTTGATTGGATCGCCCTTCAATTCTCGAGGTTCGTTGTGCAGCTGCACCTGGGGCAGGGACTGAGGACTAGCAACAGTACGCGTGCGTACACCGCGCATGAATACCTTTAGAATCATTAAAGATCTGGAGAACGACAATCTCTCTGTTTGGACTTCGTCGTCGGAGGCCACATGGACCATTGGCTCGTCTTCTCCACTGGATGTACCGTCGCTGAACGCTTTCAAATTCGAAGCGGCGGATGTAAGTTGACGTATACACCGTTCCACAACCTCCGTGTGGATGGTTTCGTTTGTCACGCTTGTTCTTTGCTGGATGTCCGGTGAGTCTAGACACAGATTGACAAGCATATTGATGGCTTTATTCTCGATGGTACCCGAAGGTGCTCGAAGTGAAAGCTGCCACAAAATTTCGCCCACGGTAGAGCCTTGCTTGGCGTCAATTTTTGGCCGCGATGACGCCACGCGGGATGAATAATGGACAATGTCCTGCACGAATAATATGCACCCAGAGCAGTAGAAGCGCGGCTGGAGTTGAGGGAAGTATTCCTGTACGCAGCGATCGATGAAGACGTTCGCGCTGAAACTGCTTCGAGTCGCTCTCATGAAGCACCACCATCCAACTTCTCTTGAGAAATCATTGAGAGACTCCGAGCCTACTGAAAAGTTCCACAACAACTGGCCAATGTCCGCAGTGATGGTGTTCGGAGCGTAAGTGATAATGTTTTGCAGTAAACTGAATCGAAGATTTAGCCGATCTTCAACTATTGGCGAAAAGGGTAGAGTTCGCTCCGCCTCCATGACATGGGCCAATTCTTCTACGGCGAGAGACGTGAGATTCGAAGTCTCGCATAATGATACAATCTCATTTTCGGGATTTCGTAGTAGTAGAGTGTTGATCGCAGAGATGCTACCAGTCGCGAAGTCGGTCCTGTTGGAGATGTCTTTGATACATTCTTCGTATATGAGCTGTCTGTCTGCATCATTAGGGCCACAGTCCAGCATCTTTCGTAGCTCCAGTTCCGCGAATTGGTGGATTTCTCGCTTCCTTGAAGGATCTAAGGAACCTTCGACTGTAGATTCGCGTAGGAGTCGAATGCATAGATGGAATGGTGGCATATCCATGCTCTGGGATCCCGCGGATTCTTTGCAACGTCTGCGTAGCCACTCAAACAATGCCCTGCCATAGCCCATCATGTGGCCATCAAAATCGTGCACGGGGACCTCATTGAGTTTCTTCGCCAGGTAAATCAGTACCGGGTAAGTAGTAATGTTAAATATGCTTATGAGCATCAATAAGACTGCACTGACGAAACGAGAATCCTGACTAGTAGTGACCGCTTTCCAGATGACGTCAGATTCCGCGTCGGTGTATGTCCTCGTAACAATAAGAAAACCGATGATGTTCCCGCATCTGCTGACAATCTGTGGATGAGACTCAACTCCAACAAAATAACCGACCAGCTTGTTGGCAAGCATGAAGTCGCAAAGATAATGCGTGAACGGATGATCACTTGCTACTGGACTGTCCTTGACATGATCCGAGTACACATTGACCAGGACTTGCTGCATGGTATCAACGCCTTGGACTCTGATTTCCATACGTCCCTCAAAGATGCATTTCTTCAGGACTTCGAGTTTCCAAGCTAGCTCTACCAGCGTTGCACCATCGTCCAATTCAAGGTCTCGGCTAAGGGGCAATTGCTCTTGTAAGATCCTCCTTGTCAACTGCTCATCCGCACGAGCTATGTGTTGTAACAGCTCAGAAAGTCCCGATACTAGACCTTGACTGTATTCAATAGTCAGAGCAGGTACCTGCTTGGCGATGAAGGTCTTCAGCTTTTCGTCAAATACGAGGAACAATTGGTAAAGCTGAGACGGCATGTCAGATGGTGTCTGAAGAGACACGTTGTCGACATCAGTGCCATTCATGTGCAAATGACGATAATGCTCTATGAACCTTTTGGCTAGGTTGAGGTGAACCCAGACCCTTGGTATGAGAGCCGGCAAAGTCTGGCATCGCTCAAGAAGCTCTTTAGAAATTGGTATCATGTATTGGATGCCATTCGAGGGTGGCAGTATGAATCTGTTGATAATTGCCGTGACAGAGACTTTGGTGTCATATCTGGAAGCATCGGTGAGAGATTTCCAGAATGGGAGCCCGTGTCCCAAAAATCCGATGAGACTAATAAGATAGCGATCGGATATCAGGTCTGGAAGGCTTCCAGGATCCTCCTTGTGTCCAACAAGTGTTTTGTGGTCGATCCGGGTTATTCGTAATGTTAACCCTGCATATGCAACTAAGAAGTTTTGTAGCGAGCTTTGAGGGCCGGATGGGCCATCGCTGATTGTGTCCATCAACCTCATATTCCCAAATCTATTATTGCTTTTGTCACGTCGTTAGTATCTCTAGTAGTAGAGGGGACGGAGACCTAACACACCTTCGGCGTAGTAAAGCATCTGGTAGCAATGGAAGATTATCCCAAAAGTCTCGTTCTTCTAGATATAGGTCCCACCAGTGCTCGGTGAAATGCTCGGTATCTCGAAGGTACAATTCCATCCATTCGGCCAGCTCGGACAAGATCGCAGTCTCTGCAAGATCATCCCCTAGAAGATTAGTCTGTGCATATCACATCGAGAGAATTTGAAGAACTAACTCTTCTCAAGAGCCCCTGCAAGCATGTTGAGAGTCTTCCTGAGCCTCGAGTTTGCCGCGTATGGAAAGTTTGCCAGGTGAACCTCTTGAATGTGCTTGGCCTCTGCGACTCTTGTCTGCCTTGCCAACGGTTGCCATCGGGTTTCTCCAGACTCATCATTCATGTCCTCAATTTCAGCAACTTCGATTTCTGGGCTGTGCTGAGGAGAGGAGCCAACGGAAATAACATTAGGAGAAGAGGTGTCCATCTTGCTTGAAGGTTCGTCGAAGCTCATAGGGTAGTCCTCGCCCCCAGCTCCACCTCGTAACGAGGCTGTACTACCCACACCGGCGTCCCTCCGAGGGACCGAGGACGCATTTGTAGCTGATTCTCGAACGTTGATGGTCACTTTGCTCGGTGTAAGGCTCACCTGTGGGCGGTTACTGGCTGTCTCCAAGCTTTGAGGTGGTGTCTGGCCGTTTAGAGGTGTTGATGGGGTGGTGGGAGGTCTGATCTCGGTAGGGGCTGTTCGCAATCTGTCGGCAGACATGCTTCTGTATGTGCTATCTCCGCTATCCAAACGTGGGCGTTTTCTTGTGCCGGAAGAGTCGGCGTCTTCCATGAGATCTCTATGCGTTCGAGTAGGTCCAGTGGACGTTGCTCGATTTGGCGTGAAGGGAGAGAGTGTTAAAACTGAGTCCATGACATTGTGCTTTGCCAAGTATCCTGGCCCAAAAAGTGGACAGGGATGGAAGGCTACAGCAACACGTCGAGCTCTATGATGGTAGCGGGTGGAGGTGAGGAGAAGGAAGTGACGAATACAATTAAACAGTGGTGGTGATTGAGTAGTGAGAAGCTATGGGTGTTGGAGTATTTGGTCTTGCTCGGGGCTGTTCGAGAAAGTGACCACTGAAGATTGACAAGGCGAGCGAGCTTAGGCAAACACGCTAGTAGCGGGGCTTATAGGGCTATCACGCTTAGAGCATTAGCTGCACTACGTTGCACATGAGACTAAGTCCAATTAGATATTCGCGAAGCTGTAAGGTACCCTCGATAATGTAGCTTCGACTTCTTCCTTATGTCTGAAGTGATCGGGCGCTCGGGCGCATCAGCATAAACGTGTCTCAAATGGAATACGCAAGCATGACGTCATTTTCCTCGTAACAAAGGACTCGAGCGGAATTGAAACCGCGTCGGCGCGTCTCGTCTATCCAATCGTTGCTCAGACCGATTCTTCATGAATCCATGACATTCTTTTCATTGACTCGGTGCGTAGTGGGTCGTGGCTAGCAGCTCATGTTATCTGTTCGTTGTGCGTGAAGTTCAGCCATGAGCAAAGGTGCGTCGACGCCAGCGTTGAGAAGGCCTCAAACAGTCTACAGCTTAGATTCTCCTTATACCGAAGTGGAATGGCACGCTCAATCTATGAAATGCTTTCAAAGAAGACACTGATGGGAATTCTAGGCCTGTGTTGCCAGCTGATAAGCAGGAAAAGACGCTGGAGCTGTTGCTCAAGTACGTAATTCTATAGTCTCTGTATCTCAAGCATGCCTTTTCATGTCTCTGAAGCCAAAGCGCTGATGTCGTCCTTGTGTAGATTGTTGGCTCCCGTTGGAGAACATAAGTCGCAGCATGTCTTCCCGTCCAAAGGCAAGAGAAAGCGTAAGAAAGCGAAGGATCAAGCCACCACTGTCGAAGAATCAGATAGCCTCGGGAATGAACGGTCCGATCGTTTACATTCCCCGTTGGCAGATTTACAAAACCATCTCACTGTTGGTTTCAACACGACGACAAGATACCTGGAAAATTTGTCTCGGCGTTCCGCACCAGACAAACTTTCTGGTCATGAAACAACCTCGAATTGTGTTAATCTAAAACCCCTGACCGTGGTCTTCGTTTCTCGTTCCGATCAGCCACCCATTCTGCATTCGCACCTTCCTCTGCTCATAAAGACTGCATCATTAGCTTCGCCCGCCCTTCCAGCTACTCGCTTGGTAATGCTACCCAAAGGAGCCGAGGAACGTCTAGGGGCAGCTCTTTCGATCCCACGTGTGGGACTAATCGGCCTTGTGGATGGTGCACCAAATACAGCTTCCCTGATAGAATTGATCAGACAGCATGTCCCAGAGGTCGAGGTACCATGGCTCGCCGACGCAGCCACAGCAGGATATCTTCCTGTCAATATCAAGGCAACCCAGACTACAGCTCCGATCGAGACAAAGTCGAGCGGCCAAAAAAAGGACGACCATGAATGAGGACTGACTGCTAACTCGGAATTGCACGCAGCAAAGCCTGCTTTTCTCGGTTTCCAGCGACTGGAGTCACTCCTGCGGGTTGAAGGTGGAAGACAAGATAGATGGAGAGGAGTGGAGATCAGCTCAATCTTCATGTCTGACGTTGGAGTCAGAATGATGCCCAGGGGGTTATTCGATTGTCCAACCAGGTTGCAAGGCCAAGATGAGATCTTACTACGGGTGATGAGCATACGGCAACAAGAAGGGAGGAGGAAAGGTTGCCCACCACTCGAGCAATGATCAACCTTCGCTCAGAGTTACCCTCTAGCTTGTACAGCTTCGACATGAGCTAGATGAAATTCTCATATTCTTGAGCAATCCGGGCCATCAAGTTGATACTGTCTAGCACCCCAAGCCTGATCGATACTCACAGTCCCCCTTGAATCGAAAAAGAGGACAGAATCAGAACAAGCACACTAACGATCGCCCACACAAATGGGATCCACGTGGACATCTTGAAGCCCCCCGAGTTGTAGACTGCTCCCAAACTATCATCGCATCAGCATCTATAGCATTCCTCCCCTCCTCTCAAAGTGCAGACGACAAAGACACTCACATCAAACCAACCACACTCCCCGCCAATACCGCCTCCACCCCTGCCACAAATGCATACAATATCGGGACCATCCACAGCACCCGCAGCTTCTTCACCTTAGCCCCGCCATTTCCCTTCTCGCTCTTCTCTTTCGCTTGCTTCAGCCCCTCCCTGCCTCCCCACCACACTATAGCCACAGCATAAAACCCTACAGCTAGATGAGCGGCTTCGTAGACAAGGATCGTCCAGAAGAGCGTGAAGCGCCATATATCATGTTTGTGATAGAGGTAGGCGGGCTGGACGACATCGGGCGGGCCGATGAGCCAGTAGAGGGAGGGAAAGGCTGGGGTGGAGTAGTCTGGGGGAGCGGGGTTGGTGGTGTTCGAGGAGGCCATTGTGGCAGCAACTGTAGTTACGATGCTCAAGGGGGTTCCATGATGAAGCCTACGGGAGCACTGGAATTGTTTTGCAATTGGGAAGGATGGAGGTTGGATTGCTTTGAAGTCATGTTTTACGCTGCCCCGAGGCTCGCCCGGGCCCTGCCGCTTTCGCGAGCGCGCCGACCCTAGTGATATATCACCTACTTTAAGGTCGGTAGGGGGTTTTTCGTAAACATACTGAATGAATCTCCTAGGGAGCAAGCATCGTCATTTTCTTATAAGAATTACAATTATCTTGCTTGTCTGATGATATCTAGAAACTACGTGGGGCTTGAAAAGCAAATTTTGCTTAGTCATCCTCCGCTCTCCTCCAGCGCCAGTTTAAAGCGGCGCTCACCCGATAGGGGGAGAAGCCAGGGCCATTCCTCCGCGTGGAACGATGGATACCTTAACAACGCCTTATTCATATGGGCGCTGAAAGGGTGTATTATCTTTACTTGCATACGCCCCTCTACTTCATCGGCCTCGGCGTAATTATCAAATCACCCTTCTCGCAACCCCCTGTGTTCACCACCCCCTTCGGCTCCAACAACATCACGCCCACCTCCTCATCAGCCTTCGGACAGTGCTCCACGCCCTTAGGCACGACAAACACCTCCCCAGGCCTCAATATCACATCGCGATCTCGCAGCTGGATGTTCAGTGTGCCGGAGAGGACGAGAAATAGCTCGTCCGTGTCTGCGTGAGAGTGCCAGACGAATTCGCCGAGGAGCTTGGCTAGCTTGATCTCGTAGTCATTCAGGGTGCCTATTGTGCGTTGAGACCAATGATCGGAGAATTTGGTGAGGAGGTGGGTGAGGTTTAGGGGGCCTGGCTGGTCCATGTCTGAATAATGCCGTTTTAGCAATGCGCGGCAAGAGGCAGCTTTTCGAGAAAGTATCGCACAATGACTGCCAGAACCGGAGAGGCGACTCTTCAGCGATTTATAGACCCTTGATGAGTAATCTGTAAGCACTTGAAAGCTGCCTGAAGTTCTATGCAGGACTCGTAGAGTAGCCGTGAACCGATCGTTCAGCCTCGGCTACACACGGCGTTGTCCCATCTGCGACTTCGGAAAACCCCCCAACTCATCAACGCACTCATAGAACCCTGCCAGTGAGATGTGAATCAGATCTCTATGGTGAAGTCCCAAGGACCGTGAAGCGATTCTAGTAATGTCTATGGATCGATCGCTAGGAACGCTGCTGCGTGCTCTGCAAAGCGGCTCAGACCAGCAAGATGTCTCCAGGTAGTCCACGACCAAGGCCCCCCAAAGACCACATAGCTGACGCTTTCAGACTTCTCGGTTCCGCGACCACCCTGCTTACCCTCCTCTCCAACCCGCTGAACGTCACGCTCCTCACGAGCCAGCTGCTCTCCGCCCCCTCAATATGGCAGCAACCAGATGGCTTACGAACCACGATACGCATCCTCAGCGTCTTCAATTCTGCAGCTATCTATCTGGTCAAGCAAGAGGACATACCGGTATCTTCCACATCCCTTGCGACACGTGGTGGTTTAGGCAAGGAAGAATGGGCTATAGCAGTCGTCAAGGGCGCAGACGATAGGTCACCGAGATGGCGGCATCTATGCGTTCTGGCTGGGCTGTTGATTGGCTTCGAAGGACGCGGGCAGCAAATCATTTCAAACTCCCTACGGAAGACATTGGAGAGCGCTACGGTGAAAGCGGTCAATCTGGCTCTACAAGAGGGCGAAGCCAGTACGGAGTTTGCGGCCAACAGTATCGCTATGATGGTAAGCCATGTCTTTGACCTGCTCAGCGGTGGGGAGAAGATGACCCTCAGTCACGACCTACTTCTTCCTATCTCCTACCACACTCCTTTCTTTGCCAAGGAAGGTCTCCACTCTGGCTACTTTCTCAGTACCATCGACGCGGATGTAGTACAGAGCGCTGGAAACAAGTTTGACTGGTCTCCCAAATCATCTACATATGTACAGTGCCAACGCATGGCTACTGGACCTTTGAGTTCGTCCCTTGGATCTTTGTCACGTCTGATCGCATTCTCGGTGGAACAAGTGGAAAATGTTGAACTACTCTTTACAATGGTCAAGGATCTTCTGGCTTTTACTCGAACCCTGTGCGTCCAATGGCAGCAGAATAAGCTGTCTGAAATCGATGTTACGGAGGAAGCTACCTTCTTGAGCGATGAGACTCTCAGGACTACCCTACCGCTTCTTTGGCGAGTTCTGAAGTCGAGCATGTTTGCCATAGTCATAATTTTGAGGTCTCTCCTTGGGCGGGTACTGGGGGATGCCAGTATGCCAACGGATGGAGCGCCTTTTATGGCCATCCAGACGCTCCAAATTTTGCGGAATCTGTACTTCATCTCTTCGCGCCTCGGCGCCAACGCCTTCTCACAGTATACGTTTGTCTACCTGACGGCTATCGACATCCTCTCCCAATACCCTGTACAGACCGAGGCTTTTCTTCAGGGTATCCGGCCAACGTCAGCAGGCAGCATACCACAGCATCCCCTGGACCGTTGTCACGATCTCTACTTTCTGAATACTGGCGAGCACTTTGCCATCGTACTCACCCCTGAGTCAAATGAGCTGCTACTCATCGGTGCGGCAAAATCTTACCTCGGCCTGGGTAGCGACCCAAGGCTCCTTGAAATCTTCGAAGCCGCCCACAGTGTGATGCTTGCTGTTTTCTCGGCTTTGCAGAACGCGGATCTTCTGACTCGGCATATACACCCATACGTTGATGCCCTCTTCAAGGTCTTCCCGCAGAATCTCTCCGCTCGGCACTTCCGTATAGCTGTCAAGACGCTCATTCGTATAACATCGCCGCCAGCTCTTATATCCGAGAGCCAGCCGCTGCTGCCGTCTACCCTTCTTGAGCTCATCAGATTCCGGTTGGAAACAGCTTCGCCACGGCTTATACAACAGCCTACCGATCCTCAGGGTCTCGCGGAGTCACATGGTAATAGCGGAGGTCTCGAGCAGCCCCTACTTTCTGAGCAGTCGGTGCTGGTACTGACACTTATTGATGCTCTACCATTCCTGCCCATTGATCAGCTGGGGGATTGGCTACCATTAACTGCAGAATCACTGAACGCTGTGCAAGAGCCAAATCAGGTGCAAAGATGCCGGCAGAGATTCTGGGACGTCTTGAGCAAAGGAGAAATGGATGTCGACCGTGCTGCTCTATGTGTCAGCTGGTGGGGCACGCGAGGAGGCAGAGAATTGGTTCTTTATGGTATGGACCAACAGGACCAGGGCCCGTTCATGAGTGGTGGGCTACAGGAGATTAGCAAGCTATGAAGTCCACGGATGAGGAATAAAATGAGACTTCGGTGTCACATACTTGGTTTGACAGCTTCTGGAACAGACTATGCTAGCCCACCTCCCGGCCAGACCACAACACATCCAGAAGTGTCGTGTTCATCATCTGGAGCGGCTTGAGTAAGTTGGCTCTGATGAAGTGGTTTTGCCAAATGCTGAGGCTTTTGGGAGGTTTGCCAAGCGCCAGCCGCGAAAAGGCGAAGTTTTCCCTTCCCGCTCCCACCTTCGCTTGCTCACACCTTGCATTATTGAACACCTTTCCTACAAGATTTACCGCGGTATCGAAAAGCAAGGCTTGGGATTCTCGGCAAGCGCAGACATCGTCAGCTACCGTGCTTGCAGACGTTGGTCCAGGGGCGGAGAACGCTAGAGCCCCGCCACCAACTTATAGTCTCGAGTCAGCTCTACCGAGCAACGAAAGCGATCGAACGCCCTCGACTACCCATGAAAGTCGTGTGCGAAGATGCCCATACCAAACGCTCTCATTCGAGCGATTCCATAAGATCGCAGGGCCTGGATTTGTCCTACACTGCTCTTGCCAAATGACGATTGGAGACGACACGAAGAAGGGCATATAAGCCTCTCTAGAAAAATCAAAAGTCTGGTTGTGCCCGCACACCCAATTGAGTAACCCGTGGTTCGTCAACGCCATACGCGGGGTCCTCCATCCTGGAGACCGGTACGACCATCCAATTGAGCAGTACCGGGCAGATCAGAGGAGTTCAGACGACACAACAAAGTGCAGCCACTGCTATTTCACCTCCAAGGTCTATCGGTACAAGGACCATCCTGTGGCCCTGAGGCTCGAGAAGCAAATTGTCGTTGAGTCTGCAAGATACCTTGGCATGGCCGAGACGCCTGACGACCCGCATTGGCTGGAACAGTGTGTCTGCCCTGAACATGAGGAACAGGATGTTTCGCCAGAAGAATATGAGAATCTGCCTGGGTAGGAGAAACCAAGATCAAATGAGAAAACATGGCAAGGAAACGGTAATCGGAACGCGCACCAAGGCTAAGAGAACAGCTGAGAAGCATCGAGAATGTCTGGTGCCGTAAATAGATGTCGGACTTCAATATTGCATCACTGGTCGCAGTGTCCATAGTTGGAGAACCAATTTTCCAGTATACTACCAAACATCGCCTCTCACGGCTTTCTTGCACTGTTATCATTGCTTGAAGTATGGCAACTGACCTGATAAACGACGCAGGGTCCATGTGAAACGTAACAGGCTCCGGTATTCCTCACTCGCAGCGTGAACATGGGGATTGAGCAAACCCGCCTCAACACAAAAAATGCCAACATCCACGGTAAAGCCACCCGAAAATACCATCCGAGAGTATGCCTGAATTCACATAAGAGAAAGCTGCCGTATTCTTGCTACATCCACGTCAGGGGTCTTCGACAGTGGCACAAAGCGGTGGACTCTGTGTAACGAAAATCGGCAGGACTCTTCTAGAAGCAACCTGTCACTATCTGGTACGGCATCAGCGATACAGAACAACACATCAGAAAACACGTCCACACCAGGGCGACAACGCCACGGATCCGGCTCCTTAATGCCCGAACTCAAACCAGGACAACCGCGGCCAGATACACGACCATGGAAGCCTTTCTCACGATCCCAACCGGAAAATAAGAAATCAAAATCAAAATCAAAATCAAGGTCTAAGTCCAAGCCGCGAGGGAAGCCAGCAACGAAGGCGTCGCATCAGGTGGAGACTTTGCAGACACCAAAAGTTGAAGAGGAGACGCAAGGTTCTGGGAGTAAACCGGAAGTAGAGAGAAGTTACAGCAACATTCCGTCAATACAGCAGCAACAGAGAGATGCGGAGAGGACTGAGAAGTTGAGGGCAAAAGAGGCTGAAAGGAGTCGACAAAAACGGAGAGAGGGCAGCGGGGATGGACGGTGCAGCCCGTGTGCAATCATGTAGGCGAGCAATTGTCGTCGGAGGTCGATTGGTTTGATCTCCGTTGCCAGGCAATTTGGGTGCGGAGCTTGCTCCGAGGGTAGCTAGGACGTCCGCGTGATCAAAGGATAGCGTTACAAATCAAGGCAACTCTACCTCTTCTTCTCGTCAAGATCTCTAAGCTGGCATCTGTTCTCGTAGCAAATATGGGATATCAGGTAACCTATGTTCGTTATCGTCACGATATCATGAACTAGGTACCCGAAATGCCTGGCTCTGTTGCGGATACCCTTCACTCTATTCTCTCATAAAGAGTTCTGCACACGACAACTGTAAAAACATCTTGAAGCAGACGCATCGAAGCCAAGCCGTGAACCATCCTGAAACACACTTTGAAAAAAGTAAGATTATCTTGAAGACTTTCTCGATTTAAAAAAGAACCCCAGCACCAATGCCAACTCCATCCCAAAAACCCTCCCTGCAAGGCCCTCCGTCAGAGGAAACAGCAAAAACATCCCTATCGCTACTACCCTCCACCAAACCGCCATCACAGCGACAGCCAGCTGCAGGAAAAAGTACACCAGCGTTAAGGATAACCATTCCCTCCGCTCCCAACACCCAGGCACCTCCCCAGATGTCTACACACTCTACTTCAATAGAGCCCACGAAGCAAGCACAGCCAACACAACCCGACAGCAAAACTTAAGTCGTTTCAAGCCAATACCATGCCAAGGATTGCGAGGTCATGCACTTACGAGGAGGTGCAGAGCCTGGAGCAGTTGATCAAGATCTTCAAGAGATTATAGATTGTGCTATTCGATTCGAAGAAAGGGTGAAGGGGTTGGTTTGGGGCATGTGAGCGAGTTGTGGGTTCTGGGACTCGCATATTTCCCCCTTAGATCTCAATATTGACCTATTTCGAAAATGAACAAATTCAATTTTTCAAATGTCGGGTGACAGGCGTCATTCGTTCTTGGCGGTCGAGCTAGCACAATCCCTTAGCTCTGCCAAAATCATTTTACCACCGCCGAAGCACAGTCGCAAGATCATAGATGGAACCAACATCGGGATTGCAGTATTTGAGTCTTCAACACAGAGTCAAACAAAATGGACATTCGCCGTGTTTTGCCTCTATGCTATCAAGATATGTGGTTTAGTATCTGATCTCGACGCTCTGTAGGTATTCGTGATCTGACAGATCTGTCAATGCACAGCAGGTGCTGTACTGTTGTAGAATGCCCGGACAGGTGAAATTCGGATGAGTATTCTGTCGAAGGTCAGAGAAGGGAGGAAACGGATGCTTTGAGGCGGACCTTTTGTCTCAACTTCAGCACTAGCAGCGGCGAATACCCGCAGAATATGATATATCTCGCTTGGACGTACCTCCGAATGATGTCATCAGACAACATGATTGACGAGGTACCGTATGAGTGGCGCTGTCACGATATCATAGCTTAGTACTATAGTTCTTGCTTCCCCATCACAATCTGCCCATAACTAATTTAGACATTCAAGACTCAGAGAGCTCTCCGTATTGCAATCCAGCAATCCAGCACAATGTCAACTTCACCCTAAATGCTTCCTTCGCAGGGCCACTCTTCGAGAAACACAGCACCGATATCCACTGTCGCCACTTCTTCCAGCAATCCACCATTCCAACAACAAGGAGTCTCAACCACCTCTGCCCCAGCAAGAAAGGCTATCCCATCCTCTTCCAAACCAAAGTCCATACATGCAGTGCAGATGCAGCCGGCACAAGATAACGCTGCTAATGTTATTTCAAGCCAGCAGCATTTCCAGAGCGGCGAACAATTGCAATTGAGGGGAGGTGAGATGGAGGATGATGATGCGATATGTGCAACTTGCGGCTGGCGCAAATGCTGGGGTGGTGGTTGTGAGATAATGTGGGAAGTCATAGCCCAACAAGCCCCACCACAATGCGATTCGATTCGATACGATACTATTTCCTAGAAGTAGAATCCTTGAAATTCTTTATAACCAATTACCCTTTCTCTTCCCGAAGACTTGGGCTAGCTAGTAAGTCTTTTGCCGTTCTAATATACTAAAGCGTTAGTTCTTGTCCGTTACAAGACCTATTTGATATCCTAAGACTGGGTTGGTTTGATAAGGTGCTAATCTTGACTCCCAGTTGTGCAAGGCTGAACTGTGATCTTCCCCTTGTTTCCACCTTTGCTTCGAAAGGGGCATTTTTTGCTAGCTTTTCGCTCTGCTATGTCACCTTTTGGAAAACAGTAGCCAGTCCGCCAGCACAGTATCTCTCTTTTCACGAGGCTGTGACTCGAAGCATCATGGACGCTCGCTAAGCCTCGTGGCCGTGTTCTGTTAATGACCCTAGCATGTTTCGATTGTAGCGGCTCCCAGAAGGGTTTCGGGATTCCGACGTTAGGCAAACCGGGAGATAGCATGATGCGCAAGTTTATCTCGTTAAAGAGACTGGCAGACATCTGATCGGACCCGACCGTGGCAAAGTCACATACAACACTATCCCTTCGATGATATTCATTACGATGTGGAAATGACATTCGACTTGTTTCACATTGGTACATGGCACACAAATGCCCTTCCAGTCGTTCTTAGTAAAGAGCTGTGTGGAAACAGTCAGTACGTGTTGCATCGGTGGACTGCGTCAGCTATTCCAAGTGTTGTTGTATTCAAATCTCGACATCTCATCCCATCGTTACTAGGAGGAAATTTCATTTTCACAGCTTTTCGGGGACTGCAGAAATTCTGCTTCCTAGAGTATCACCACACGCAAACCACATGACTCATCCCAGTCCCTTCTTCCTACACATGGAACACATCATGCAGACATTGATTCGTAAAAGGCTGCTACTGCCACGTGTGGTCAATGTTCAAAAACGGCTAGGTGTTATTAAACTGCGTGACCCGCGTCGGCCTGGGGCCCTTCAATTCGAAAATTTGTAAAGGACATCGTTTGGCGCTTGCTGCGAACCAGAAAATCGACCACATGAGACTAAGGATAACAACAACAAGTTTTAAGTTAGTTTACCCTGTGGCGAAGTTATAGCTAGTTATCTGAACTAGATTTTATCAAGCGATGTCGTAATCGTAAAGCTTACGCTTATAGATCTAGAGAGGGTCAAAATTAAAGAATTTGAGGGGGAAATGCAAGCTTAGATTTTCGAAGTTGGACCCATAATATTTGTGAAGCTCAAGTAGGGATAGCTGTCCTTTCCGAGTTTATGCGTACTTTATGGTAGCTCGGTGCAGATTAACAATATTTGGCGCTAAGGTCTCTCGTCGATGCCTTATCCATAAAGCACATCAGCCTCTACCATTTCAACAGCAGACGAACAGGCATATCTCGATGCCTCTGGCGTGTTCCTGCCCGAAGAGCTATTAATGGAGTATTCAGCACTATGATGTACTCGAAGAAGCGGAATGATTTCTGCCATAGGCAGCGGAGTCACGAATCGGCTTGACGGACCAGAATGAAGATCAGCTATAGTGTCGGGTTCGTGCGTTGTATCGTCGAGGAGTTGGTGCAGGTCCGGCAGGGGCTGTTGAACCTGGAGAGTTGCTGGGGTGGCGAGATTCCTTTCCAGTGTCAAAGGTCATGTCTCTGGTCTATGATGTTCTTCGTGCTCATCGAAAAGTAATTCGACGTAGTCGAATTCTGCATGGTCGTGGACTCTGGTCGCTCTAACACTAGCTTTCTGAGCGAATGTGCTGCCTTTTTTGACGCCGGCACCGGTGTTGTGGAGAGCTTTGTGTGCAAGACGTGGTTTCTGTGGAAGTGCAAGTAGCTCGGTCATCGAATTCCAACAGGAAGAAGATCGTTTATTCCCTACGTGGTGAGATGTTGATTCAACACTCAGCCCTATGGATTAGCCGAACAAGCATAAATAGACCACTCCCTCTATAGATAATGAACCCGTCGTCTCCTCCCATTCCAACATAAGAGTAGCCTTGAATGATGATGTCGACCTTCATCTCGTAATTCGTGCCAGGTGGCGGTACCAGTGCTCGTCCGCCCCGGAGAAGGGTGAAAATGATATTCGGTACTCGCTCGTAGCCCCAAGGTGGCCATTCGTTGGTGATTCCAGCAGTGTAGAAAACCTGATGTGAGCCATAGCGAGACATACTATCCACAAATTGGCTGGCAATGATCGTTTCGAGGAGTGTGGTCTTGTTACCACTTCCTGGTTGTGTCTCTTTATTCTACGCCTCAGTCCGTGTGTTTGGATCGAAGTGGTCCTCAATGGACGATAACGCCTCCAAGCTGACACTTGGATCTATGCCGGGGCTCATGATGATGCTCTCCACTGTGAAAGGAACCCAGTCGATGTATCCTAGGCCTTGAATTGGAGTCAAAGCAGTCACAGCATTGAGTCCCAAATTGTCAATTGTAATGGCATCAAACGATGGCTTGGCAAGTTCAGTTGGATCCTTAGCATAGAACGCATAATCCGACGTGAGGTCCTGATGAACATCGGACTTCGACCAACGGGCTTGGATAGAGCAAGTCACGACGATCCTTGAGTCGTTTTGAAGCGTCCATGGCATCTGGAAGTAGGCTGCCGTGGTGATCCCTGGCCAGTCAGTAGGCTCTATTTCAAACCACGAAGATTGACTGTGATATCAAGGCGTATGATTCAGGCCTGGCACAGACACACTTTTAGTCGACATGCCTGCAAATGGATGCGCTGAAAAGTCTAGCACTGTAGCATTGGCCGAGATGTTCTGTGCTCGAGAGCCTTATACTGTCACGGACGGGACTTAGGGTCACTCCCTGAATCAAAATCACTGAAATAGTGATAGCGTGCAAGATCACTAGCGCCGCTCGAAAATTCTTTTTGAACGTTTCACCAGTCAGCGGTGAGCTATTGCTGGAATATGACACTTGCAGCATGCGATTGGACCATGTACATAGGCTGTGCGCAGCTATCATTGTGGCCGTTTCCAAGGGCTGTTTGCAAGGGAACTTGAAGTCCGGGGCCAGCGATGTTGAAGTAGTATGTGGTCCCAGATAAAGGAAAGACGTAAGGTGGATTGTTACGTAGTTCAGGGAGCTCGTGACATTTACTTGGTGGTAGTGACTCCACAAAGCGTTGAAGCCGCCACTAGGATATACACCATACATTGTAGCATCGAAGGAGGTGCAAAACGTCTCTTCGTTGTTCGGATCGAATGTCAACTGTGTCGGCGAAATGTCGTCGGCAGTGCGATTCAAGTAGAAGGAAGAGCGGCCAGCGTGCCATGTTTGTAATCGCGGGAGCATTAAAATAGCGGACGACGGGCCAGCATTGCCGGCTAAAGCGCCGGCCAGTGCGATACCGCCGAAGAGATAAGCCTTCCTTCGCCTAGGTGCTTTGTAACGCCAAGAGCAGCAGAAGTCAGGAGACCAAAGGTAGTTGAATTCTTTAAAGGTAAAAACAGATCCCAATAACCGAAGAAGAACACCGTCTCCGAACATCAATTCTCTTCTAATGACATGGAATAAAAGTACAAGGCTCGCCTGGATGGGTAACTCCTGGATCTTGGCGGCAACTTGGATGAGAGCGAGGCTGGCAGAGCCCTATGTCCCTAGCCCAGCGAGCTTGAACCGATACCAATAGTGCCCCAATTTAGGCCGAGGAGAGCAAACGAGACCGCTATAGGAAAAATGTGGACACCGCATTGGCTCAAAGTAAGCCGTTGCGAGGAGTGGATAATGAAATTCTTGCTCTCGCATCGAGTCTTGTGAAAATCTATCCTTAGGTGTACGCAGATCAATTCGAGGCCCACTGCACGCAAGAAGAATTCGACTGACAGGCGCAGTACTCGAGCGTTCCTTCTGAAGCCTAGAGCCGGGGCTCTCTTCTCTATCATATCATACAAATCAAAGTCTTAATCAAGGTGGTATTGGCGCAAGATAGAACGGTAAACAGGGTATCACGTGACAGTCGCAAAGATTAATAGATCAGTTCTGAATCTTCTTCGGGCGCAATGAAAAGATAGCTCGAAAGTATAATGGAACGTGTCTTATATATGTTCGAAGAAAGTTGAGAAGAAGGGCCTCGCTATTCGCACCATGGGGGCCGGCAGCTCCGTTGATGAATCGCCAATCGTCCTTCGACCCTGGTTTGTAAACAGCTAGCCTCATTTATTGGTCATAATTCGAACTCGTGAAGCAGGATCTCTCTTCCATAATCATCCAATCTCATCTGTAAAAGGATTGTGTATGGAGCTGGTGCCGTTTTGATAAGCGGAAACCGCTCGCTTCATAGCCACAAGCTGTGTTTGATTTCTCAGCACGAACCGTTCAATTCAACAGTGTATTTGCCTTTGGACCCTTGAAGCGAGTCTTCTCTGCCACGATCTCTCCTTCTGCTGCAATTGGATCAGGTATGCAGCTGATGCCGTTCTGAGAAGCTAAAACCACTCACCTCACGGTCACCACAGACTCTGTTTGAACCTTCAGCACGCATGGATGTTTGAGTACTGCAAATGCTTTGTTGGTTTTATCCGTCAAAAGCTGCCTCATGTAAATTTATCGTCGTAAAGCTCGAAGCCGAAATTCCAGATCTTCTCCGCGACGCTCCTATCATATTTCGCCTTGCCACCGAAATCATCTCCTTTCGAGCTGTGTGCCCCAATATGCTGCAACAGACTTGGGACTATCACCCATCTCACGAGATTCGCTTCATTCGCCCATGCTTCAATTAGCTCATCTACAAACCCTTCTCTTCTTTGAGCGAGCCGTGCGATCACTCCTGGCGCCATCTGGTGCGAGAAAATCATGCCTTGAGCGCAGCATCCAAATCTTGGCATCTGGTAAACCCCTGGTAGGAAAGGCTGCATTGACATGCGTCCGGCAAGGAAATAGAGGATGATGCACGCTGGACAGCAGACGAGGCCGACGACGAAAATGACGGTGTTGGTGATAGTCTTCTCGAACAAAAACTGTCTGATGAGGAGCAGTACCATCGTAGCCATCCCAGCTACTGCGACCGATCCGATAAGATACCGTGGCCACTCTTCACTATTCCAACCCAGGAATTCTTCGGTGTAGAACATCCGCATATACAGCCAGTCATCATTTTTGGTTGGGGGATGCTGCTCATCCGCCGTCTCCAGCGCGTCAATAGCACGGGAGTACCACCCGTCCACAGCCAGCGTATCATCCTCAACCATAGCAATCCACTGTGCCCCAGTATCCAGACACCTTTGTAGTACATATGTGTAATCGAAGATTGCCTTCTTCCGGTAATCCTTCAGTTTCTCCCATTCAATCAGATCATTCATCTTTTGCTGGCCGACATCGTAGAGAAGTACCTTGTCCACCACGTTCGTAAGCCATTGTTCGCCGTAAATTGGATGGACCTCTGCGGCGGTATGGGCGATGAGGACGACCAAGGAGATTTCTTCGCGTTCATTAGGGCTTAAGCCGTCGAGGAGTGAGCCTATGGTGGCTTTGACGTATTGTTCCCCTTCTCGGGCAATCGTAGCGATGCCAATACACATCTTGACTTCCTTCGGCGTAATCTGTGGGAAGGTAGAAACGTTGGCATTGTGTATGAAAGACTCCGCGTCGTCCTGGCGGCCAAGACTGTAGCGTCGCTCATATCCCCGAACTGGGTCGAAGAACGCTGAGGTGGGGTCTCGGTTGTAGACATAGCTGCAGTAGCGAATCAGTGCGGCGTAGATGAAGAGAAATCCTATGAAGGCGAAAGCTCCGGGCCGCGTACGCATGCGTCGAAAGACGGCGGAGACATTGGTCGCTACGAGGGATGGTATCCGGCGCAGGACCATACCTGGCCTCATGGCATGGTCTTGTTCTACGGAAATGAGTAGATGTCTCTTGCAGATGGAGACTGCATATTTTGTGGTGAAGCGCCAACAACTTCGGATTTTGAGATGGAAGAGATTGATTGGTCAACCATGAAGCTAGCGCATCCTTTCCGCGCTGAGTGAACAGTCAAAGGCTCTAGATTACACATACTGTACGTTTACGCATTAGCATACTTTCGTAGGGTCTTATGATAAGTGAAAGGTCGTATGTATGACAATCAAGGTTTCACTATCAAATTTATAGCTAATGAATGGCCAGCATGGACGAGAACAAAAGCTCTGCAGATGATGCCGAACTTCAGCATGGAGAATGCTCACCCACAGAAGCCGCAAACTTCCCCGGCTCTTTGGTAATAAGTCAATTGGAGGATGTATCCAGGAAGGCGCCCGTGCCACTGCATAAGGGGAAAACGGCAGCATGGGCGCATTACTTCAAAGACGAATGAAACGATATCGGTATCTGGAGGAGCGCTGTAATCAGATTTATCCAACCCCACAGTGCAACTTAGGCTTAATGCATCCAAAGTTCATAGAACGGTCGCCTCGCTTTTGCTATGTTACCTCTCTGGCTTCATTGACACGACCGTTTCCAATTCCAACAGTTCAGCATCGGCCGCGTTTGCTGGGTACAGATATCAACCCACTGATCACTCTTGCAATAATGATTACACGCATAATTGGTTTTTCTAGAAGCATCCCGTCCTTTACCTGATTGGCCAACGAACAGGCGCCGAAGATCTCCCGCCCTGCCTGGCCCGAGGCCCAACCAATTGAGCACAACCGATTTCCCCACGGGCAGCTTCACCGACTCCACAAAAAACTCAATTTCTCTTCTCTTCTTTCTTTGTTCTTGCCAAAGGCTTCAGCGGATTCCTATAGATCAATTGGATCTACAGCAGTGCCCCTTACGTTTCTCGCATTCCATTCAATAGGTATACGCCCCACCCCACGTTGCCCCTCAGTAGCTAATGCAGTGCTCGAGACAGCTATCCAACTTATATTCATAGACTCAATACCGCCATCATGCCTAAAGTGACTCAACTTGATCTATGACTACTTTTAGAATGCCCTCACTGACCCTGTACCTACCATAGATCACCCAACTCCTCTTCGACTGTGATAACACCCTCGTCCTCTCCGAGGAGCTCGCCTTCGAAGCCTGCGCCGACCTCTCAAATGAGATCCTCGCCAAATTCAACATCGACCAGCGCTACACCGGCCCCGAGCTCCTCTCCGACTTCGTCGGCCAGAACTTCCGCGGCATGGTCGCCTCTCTGCAGAAGAAATTCAACTTCGAGATCCCCAAGCCCGAGATGGAGAAATACGTGTCAATGGAGGAGGACAAGGTCATTGCCAAACTCGAGCGTGACGCAAAGCCTTGCGTGGGATGTACCGAGGAGCTTGTGAAGCTGGACAAGAGCAAGAAGTACGGCATGGCCGTCGTCAGCTCAAGTGCTCTGAGGCGTGTGCAGGCGAGCATCGAAAAGGTCGACCAGGCGAAGTTCTTCCCGCCAGACCATATCTTCAGCGCTGCTACATCTCTGGATCCACCCACTACCAAGCCTGATCCAGCTATCTACCTCCATGCATGCAAGGTCATTGGTAAAAAGCCTGAAGAGTGTGTGGCTGTGGAGGATAGCAAGAGCGGGACACTGAGTGCAGTGCGCGCGGGAATCCCAGTCATTGGATACGTAGGAAGCTACGGTGGGAGTGAGAAGCAGAAGGAAATGTACCAGACCTTGATGGACCTGGGGGTGAAGAATTGCATGTACAACTGGAACGAGTTCGACAAGTGCCTCGCGGAGATTGAGGCGATGTGAGAGGCAATCTCCCAGCGCTCCTCGAGCATGACCAAGTACGACTGGATGACTGGCTTCACGAAGAGAATGATAGAAAACTTGCACCTTCTGCTTGATGGGCTTCAATAGCTAGACCTGAGGCTAGACTTATGATAGACAAACATTCCTCCCCTGCCTCTCTTAAAATCTCGACAAGCATTTGACCGTCCACAAGAGGCCTTTCACTCAGTGACTCGGAAGTATTATTCCACCAGTGTCCAAAACCTTGAACGGTGAGAGATATATCTCAAACGGGCTGACTGTCCAAGATTGAGGGAAATGCTGCTTGTAGTTGCATCAAAGGCACGCCAGTCCTCTCGAATACCCAGGTAGAGTACAGAGGCTAGAGACATCTAGATTTCCGGCTCCTGCATGCTGCTATGTAAAGGAGGAACTCATTCCAGTTGGACAGTGGCGGATCTATTGGATGAGAGATATCTTAGCGGACTTGAAGCAGCGGTACGTTTCCATTCTCTTGATTCGACAGGATTTGAGGGCTAACCCTGAGAGGGACGTATGTGGATGTTAGAGAAATTTCCGGATCCTGAGTGTTTAGCACCACTCTATGTTTTCAAAACCCAAGGCCATGTCTCTTGTTATCAGCAGCGTCCCAGACGTGAGTCATGAAATGATCGAGGTGGTATGGATACCCTTTTGCAATGACTCGCAGGTGGAATACAGCCCATGAATGCCTGTGTACAGCATGTATTATCGTCCGAAAGTCTTTGCCATGGCCGTCTCCAGCACCTATATTTCCGTCCGTTCGAACCACCAGGTAAGCGCTAAGAAGGTAGTTTGGTCAGCTTATTCCATAAAAAGCTTACATACTTACTTGGCAAATCGACAGAACTCCATTACAGCGCTGGTCACGAAAGAAGATGACCCTAAAATCACTTACTGGCACATCTCATGCAGAATAGTCGCCCAGATCTGTTTTCCAGGCGTGGTGCATGTGGGTCGTAGAAAGATCATTTCGGCACTAAGCTCAATCGTGCACTGCCGGTTATTGGCACGTTCAGGCGTTGTCACCCCCCAACAGCTGTGGCCCCCTGAATATTTGCTCGGTACCCATTTGACACAGACATTTCCAAGGAGACACCCATCAAAGAACACTACATCAAGATCTGCAAACATCTTGATGATAAGATCCCCTTGCCATTCTTCCGTTGGTTGGGTTATGGCATTCAAGATTCGACGACTTGCAGCTTGTCGTGCTCGTGAAGGTTTTTGGTTAATCGCAATTGCTTCCGAAACCAATTCCGCATTATCCACAAACCGCGTCCTGTTCTTGCGACAATGCCGTTGTGTCTTCTCGAGCGTGGCTTGAGTGCAAGGATAAAGGGTGCCTCGGTTCACATGTACCAGTCTGAGAGCCATGGCCATACCTTCTTGGCGGCGTCTTTTGATGTCTTCGGAGACACGGTATCGGTTCATTTCTTTTTGCCCCAACGCTCTTTTCTTCAGCCGCGGGCTCCTGGAAGATAGTGCCTTACTGATGACTACTCGATGGCGCTGCTTCCATGAGGGCACCAGTCTCCTGCTTAGGGCTTTGTTTGACAATAGGCGATGGATCGAGGGCCTCTTTGCGAAAAATCGGAGATTCAGTGATCAATCTCGCAAACGAGATAATTGGATGGTAGTATGATCGCAGAGAAGCTCTTGGAACCGGCCGTCATATTAGCTGTGTCTAGATACAGTACAGTGAGGCGGTTAGGCTTTCCATAATATTACTTGCTTCCTACGATGGCTCAAGGTACTACAAGCAATTTGTACTACAAGATCAGGGACATAACATTCAGCACACCACTGGCCGCCTGTTACTGCTTGTGACACCCACATCTGTTCTTGTTATCAGAAAGCAAGCTAACCATGCGTGGATCACTAGAATATTCCTATCAGTCGCAAAGGCACAGTTGTTCTAGAAGCCAAAGAAGCTGGATTCCGAGGAAGTTGACACGATGGGTGTTCTCTTGGGGAGAGTGGTCCTAAGTCGCCCCTATTACTAGCCCAAACAGGGGTCCTGGGTCTTCGTCCACCTCGGTCCCAAACGTGGCCCTTGACTCCAATGCGTGGTCGATATTTCATGGGCGCATCCTTTCCCTTAGGATAGTCAAGAAGCAAGTCCGGCAAGACCATGCCTTCTATTATCTTCCATGTTCCATATATGGCTCATGTAATGATTCAAGTGATACGCTTTATTCCTTTTGCCTTGAATAGCTCTCAACTGAAATATCCTCCACGAGTGCCTATGCACCGCGTGTATTGCGATCCTAAATTTCTTTCCATGGAATTCATCAGATGCGGGGTGATCTTCTTTCGTCCTGACCATCAAATAAGCGCTTTGAAGACATACAAGTCAGCCAACAGCAGGCACAGAGTGATCGAGCTTCAAACACTTACTAACACATCTCATGCAACATAGTTGACCACATTTGTTTCCCAGGGGTGACTGTATAAAAGTCGAGGTGTTTGCCGAGAATCGTATCCGCATTTAGCAGAATCATGCGCAACCCACGCCCTGCAGGAAAACACTGGCCCCAGGGAGGTATTGGAGAACTTTCCGGGTAGGTAAAATCTTCAGTGGGAGCCCATCTGACCCTAGCGTTTCCTATCATTTAGCCATCGAAAGAATACTGTATCAAGGGCGCTGAACATCTGATGATGATATCCGCCTCCCATACGACCGTGGGTCGCGCAATAGCAACCATGAGTCGATCTATGGGTGCCCTCTTTGCGGGCGACGGCTTCTTTTCGCTGTTGATCTCTATTGCCTCCCTAACTGCGTTACCGAGACAGACCGCCTGGAGATCATTCATAAGTGGGAGTCGCTGGAGTATATCTAGGGTGGCTTGGCTACACAGATATGGCGTGCCTTGACGAGCGTACAGTGTTCCAAAAGCTCGAGTATTTTGCGGTTGACAAGTTTCCATAATCATTCTACTAGCAAGCCAGCCACTTCTAGTCGCAATCCTTGTTGTTGATTGATTTAGGTTTGTCACTTGCGGATTCGCTTCGAACGGCAAATATATCCTCAACCTGAAATCGCATTTGACATTAGGTAGCGACTAGACCTCGGGCTACCACTGTCGACATGGGCAATGAACCTATACTATAAAGTAGTGGTCGACCTGATCTTTAAGCAACCCCTTAATTTAATTATCTACAGCGTGACGCAATAAGGCAGTCAGATCCGCGATGCCACTTTATTCACGGCCGTTGATCTCATGTGCAACAATGGACTAAACATTGGCCAGGAAGGATCAGCTAGGAAGAAGTGTTTGAGGACTCAGAGGCAATTTTAGTGGGTCCTTGATGACTTGTAGAGTACAGCGCTACGTTGCTGCCCATGTACGACGCTCTTATCGCCGCTTATGACATCTAACTCTAGTTTCCTTAACTCACGAAAATTGTTCGATAACCACGTGAAGCATCCGACAATGAGAAGAGCTCCATTTCCATATCCTAAACAACGTTACCTAGACTATGCTTAGTGTATGGCACTAATACTTCCACTCATAGTTTATGAGCTCTAATAGCTCGGTATGTCTATAAGTCACCATCGACGAGGATTGCTTGCAAAACTGGAATACACTGTCTATGGTTGTAGAGCATGCCTTCTGCTTTCCTCAAGATCCCAGAGGTGGCTCGCATGAAGATTTGGATGGTACGGAGTCCACCTGTGAATAAATTTCAACTGGAACTTGACCAAATCGTTAACGAAAAACAAATGGGAGATGTAGAAGAAGTCGCACATAAAACCTGGTGTCTCACTCGAAGTAAGTGGTAACACAATTGGATGACCAAATCGAGAGCACAAAGACTTGCTGACCTATCTAGTCTTCTGTAGCAAAGAAATCACCGAAAGTTCGACGAAAGCCCCGCTTGATCCAGCGGCAAAATAAGTAAATAGATCCGAGTACAAAGGAAGAATAAATGGATTCATCGAGTCCCGGGAGCAGAAGCTATGGACATGCTAAGGAGAATGAAAAGTAGCACGATACGGTAGCTCTCAAATACGTCATGAGCGCTACAGGTGGCTCATCAAAAAATTTATCAAGGGTTATCTGTTCTAATGTATGAGCTCATGAGGCGAGAGACTTAGCGATGATCCCAGCCTCAGAGTCCCAGCTCTGGCCTGTTATCTTATCTTGTTTGATGGTGAGTGCATTTGTGCTGTTGAAATCCGGGCCATTGTTGCTGCTTGAGACCGTGCCTTCTGTTGTCCTCTGCATCCCACTTCTGAAATTAGTATCACTATACTTAGAGGTACTTTTGAGTGGCGTGGCTCATAGGAAATGTATTGCTCCTCAGATAGAATATACCACCAGTAAGGGGAACATGGATGGAGACAACGATCATCGAAAGTGGAACATACCTTGTGACTCATGTAGTGATCATGATGATATGGTTCCTCCTTAATAATGCATCTCAACTGAAATTTGGCCCAGGACCTCCGGTGCACAGCATGTATCACAGTTCTGAAATCCGCGTCGTGTCCACCAGTGTCCGACGGTGGGAAACGAACTTGCCCACTTCGCACAAAAAGGTAAGCACTATAAAAGACCTAAGAGTCAGTGCTCTGTCCTCTACAAGCGATGAGTCGCCTTGGCCGATGATTCAAATGTACGAGCATCTTTCGATCTTTAGCTCAAATACAGCGTGGTGTTTTGTAATACACAAATGCGATGAACTTACTGGCACATCTCATGCAGCATCGTCGCCCACATGCCTTTACCAGAAGTGAATCCGCCCGTTGCTGCGAGGAATATCGTGAAGGCATTCAGAAAGATCCCACATTGCCCACGACTCCCAGACGGCGACGTAAAGCCCCAAAGCTCTGGACCGTTATGGAACGTTTCCATCGACCATTGGATAGTGACATTTCCTCGAAGCCAACCCTTGAAAAACACAAGGTCGATATCGAGAAACATCTTGATGATTATGTCCGGCCCCCATTCGTCGGTTGGCGTATCAACGGCAGCTTTAATGCGGTTTATAGCTGCACGTTCTGCCTCTCCTGGCACTCTGTGATCGTGATTCCATGCAACGATCTCTTTAAAGGCTCGGGTGATACAGGTGGGAGGGTTTTGGTTTCGTGTAGATAAGGAAAGAAGGCTGTCAAGTTCTGCCTGCGATATAGGGTACGGAGTGTCTCGGTCTGCGAGTATTCTGGAATCTGCCTTGCGGAACTTTGTCCAGCGAGCTCTCATGAGGGAGTCATTGCCATATGAGTTGGGAGGCCATACCCAGGCCATGGGTTCGGAATTTTTGTTGCTTGGCTGGGGATGTTACTTCGACATAAGTCGTTGACCAAACTCGGAGATGACTTCAGTCGAGATCATGACATGAACGGACTATGTCAATATTTGGAACGAGAAATTGGAAAACTTCGGAAGGACGATGTACGATTGCGAGCACGTGGTAGGACGAAATTCACCACACGAGGACAATCTTGCACTAGCGCCTTTACCCTTGTGTTACCCATGGTTCGTTCTTTGATTGCCTGGAATTTCGTTACTGCACAAAGAGGCAGGTTCATCAAGCCTCGTCACTTGGCCCGGCCAGAACCATCTCACCACACTCTGGGATCGTCCAACCCGTTGTAGATCAATATCAGTGACTATTGGTCTGTCAAGGCCTACAATGAAGCAGCAAGCGCAGAACGAGCATTATCTTGGTGAAATCCTTGATCATGGGGGTCATAGGGAATGGGTGACAGATCTCCCCGGTCACTGATTATCAAGATAATCATCGTATTCTTGATCACGCTGGCCAGCATAGATTGCCTTCGTTTTTGGAAGAGAGTAGCCAAGGCGAAATCGATATGATAGATTGGTAGTGTATTTGACGTGATATAAATAGTGTTCAATTTGATACTGCCGCATGGTTTTCTCTTGGAGGCCGTGGCGCCTATTATCCTCCACATCCCACTAACAAAATCCAAAATCTTCCCACTAATCCATGATATGGGGTCTTCAGATACTTTACTGCGTAGAGCAGACCTTGTTTTTAGAGAAGAGTCGACAGTGTCATGAAAGCAGCTTGACACGGGGATTAGTATAGAGTAAGGAGACCATGTCGGGTGGTACAATGTTGTGAGTAGGTATCACAGACCTAGAGATGACAGGAGAATCCTTCGCAGATGTAACAACCTTGTTGATACTTCTTAGAAAGACGGGTAGGTCTCTTTCAGTACGAACAATCAAAGCTGTTCGGTAGCTCAAGCAATGACATGATTGCGCAAAGTTTGGCAACGCAAGGTTGACCTCACCACGTGGTGCCAGCATTCAAAGAGTTCCTAGCTAATCAACCGATGGACCTTTACGACACAAGACCCGTGGGCTATGCAACGTGATGCGGATGCCAATACTTGACATTCTTTGAGACTGTCTTGCCATCAGTTTGTAGTACAAAAGTGTCACTGAGTGATATCCTCCCACCGCGGCCTGGCTAGTGCCCCTTTGCTGGCTTTCTATTCCAAAACTACATTAATAGCCCAAGCAGCCGCTGGCCATAGTGGCTGCCTTGATAACATGCAAATTTTTTCTCGTTAACATATCGCAGCCAGCTGTATCGAAGTTTAGGCACCAGTCAGAAGGCCCTATTGCGCATAGCTCAAGGTTACGCCACGCTCTCCAATCTATTGTGTGTGTTTTCGTGCCGAGATACTCGTCATGGGGATCCAACATTCTCATTTCCTCCACTTATACCCGGATACGCTCTTGAGCGTGCTAAATCTTTTGTCGGCCATTGCACCATAGGATGCGCGGCCTGTGCTGTGGGCATCAATAGACAATAAACCTCTGTCGCAGTAATATGGCGCTCCCCAACTTACGAGAATAGGAAGGAATGCTTCTTCATAAAGCTCGCTCAGACGATCTGTGATCGTTGCCACGTCCATGCCAGGCTTTCTTTGAACCGAGTGAAATGTTGGCGGAAGTGGAGGAGTAATAGATAGTGGCTGTCACTCTATTCAACTGAGTAGACAGAGGGCCAAAATGCGTTCGCAAAGCCATGATGAATGAGGATCATACAAACGATGCACAGGGTTGCGAAAAGTGCTAAGGGGTTGAATCAACATGTCTTAATGCCTAATACAAAATAACATTAGCTCGAGCTTTACTATGCAGAAGATTTCGGCCGGGACGTAAGGGCCAGCAGCGCAATTGAACGCCTTTGTAATCTGGATCGAGCACGTGAGCAGCAGTATGGAACACTTTTTCTGACGTGAACGAGATCTCTTGCTTTGATGCCAGAAATTAAGGGGGAAAACCGGCTATCAACGCTATGCTCGCTTTGATGCTACCGTTGCGATTTCCTCATCGAGGCAGCGCCCAGTCTCTGGAATATTTCCAAGTCCTTGCAATCTAAGTACTCAAAGTACTCAAAATTATCGCCTGGCCCTATAGAATTTAGCCCGAAAAGGCGCTACGATCATGTATTGATGGCGTGTATCCTAGTTCCAAAGTGACTGCTATGGGGTTTCGCGAAGTTGATCTCTTTTTGTTTCACTCGAATCTTTTCGTAAGCACGCTCATCATATCGTTAGCCGAATCTCCTGTCAGCAAGAACATTACTCACCACCATCTCGTGTAAAAGTGTACAGGACATTTGCTTGAAAGGTTGCCAGCCCGATTTTAGCAATATGACAGTAGCTTTTGAGGGTATCGCACATTTTGCAAGATTCTGGGTAAGCAGAACGACATTAGTAAAGCCACTCTTCTTGAACCCGTCGTAGTCGGTCCGCCGTAGAACGATATTACGGCGAAGAGGCCCACGAAAGAATACAGTATTCAAGCCATGAAAGGCTTTAATGGCAAGGTCAGGACCTCCTGACATGTCAAATGCGTAATGCATAGCGTTGGTAAGGCGAGCGATGGCTGCGGCCTCGCATGAAGTAGGAAGCTTGGTCATTCCATTGTGGTCGAGAAGTCCTTGAGCTGCCGGCTCTGCCTTCACACAGCGCCCGCGTTTCGGCTCACTCAGACAACCAGGGCGTCTAGATCCCTCTGCTTACGTTGGTATGGCGTCCCTGTGTTTTCCTACACTCGATGAATTGCTTCCTCGAATAGCTGGACTCGCCGCTTAGTGTTCATATCTGAATTCGTTTAGGGTCTTCACTGAAAAGAGAAAAGATATCTCGGTTTTGAATTTAGTTTACAATTTTGCTAGTAGTGAAATTATAGAGCAAAACAAAGAGAAAGGGATAACATTGTTCGCGGACAGACAATGTTGGACCAATGGATGTGCAAAAGGTCAACACAAGTAATGTGTTAACGCAGTAATCTTAGCTTATCACTTACTCCGCTCAGAATTTCAACAAAATACAGGCCTCTAAGAGTATGGTTAGCTGAGGCTGGGATGGCTTCGAGGAATTGCGCTGACCTCCAGTATTTCGTCTTACTTTCACAACAGACAAAATTGATGGCGACACCTAAACGTGTATGAGACACAACGATCAAGGTATTCCGAGTCTTTATGTAGAGAGGTAGTACTTTTGTTTGTCAGTGCGTCTATCGGTAGCTGGGTTTGTCTGCTGTCGAATGCCTCTTTCTCAAGTCACGGGAATCCTTGTATCTAGTTCCGAATGGGGTAAATCGAAATCAGCGCTTGTCTATTATGGTAGCGTGCCCAAAATGTTGACGTACCACTGGGTGACAGAACGATTCGTACGAAGTGCGAGGGAGATGGCAGAAGGTCCAATTTGTGAGTTCGACGCTTCCAGCAGTTCATCTGGATTGGTACGACCAGATTTGGAGGCATCGTCAATAAGAGGTAGAAGATTTGAAGTGAAAATAGGTGATCTGGAAAAGGGTCATTTTAGCCAAAGGAACATGCGACACACTTTGAATAGTTTTGGGCTTGGGTTGAGAGGCAACGTGAACTGTTAGCGCTCTGAGTAGACTGTACTGGGCTGCTATAGACTATGTTTAGCGGCTGGCAGAGCAATTAAGGCTTCGCTAAAAGGATTGGCGATTTAGACAAGGAACCCATAGTACCCCGACTCCGTGCTTGTCTAACAGTGATCTTACTGAACGGTCATAGAATAGTGGCCAAGAGTACTATATATCAGGTTCAAGCTTGTAGATACCAAAGCACTACCTAGAGCGGGATTGGTGCATTTCGACGCTCAACTTAGAAGATATATGGCGCGAAATTCCAAAGTAAGGAAAGGAGGTTAACTTTGGTGGAGGCTTTTTCGTAAGTACCGATTTCGCGGAAACTCGATGTATCTCGATAACCACTGATTCTTAGTTTAAGCCATCTATGACAAACTCATAGTCTAAGACTTAATCTATGAATTCTTCGGCTGGTTCAAGGCGGTAGAAAGCATCATTCTGGATCTAGAAGTAGTAGAAACTAATGGTATACTTATCCTAGTGCTAGCGCGTTTGCGACGTTTACAGTTGGATCCGTAAAAAGAGATAAGTCTCAACTCGGCTAGCGCCGTTTATTTGATAGATATCTAACGGTAAGTAAACCCCTGCGGGGCAGTCACAAAATCGCGTACAATCGTACATTTCAGCTGGATTAGCCTCTTCTGGACTGGTATTCGCAAGCCAGCAAATATAGACCAAGTACAGTATGGAAGACTCTGGCTAAGATTTTATGTTACGGGCGATTAGTATGCTAAATAATGATCACAAGCAGTAGGAGAAAAGAAACTTCTCCAATTCTCCACTTGGTAGTACCCGATATCTTCAAGACCTCACTCGTCCGGGTTTTCTGTACGTAGGATCACTGACGAGGGAAGTAGCTGAGAATCAAGAAGACCGGCGACGACGATGACTACGCAGAAATCCGCCAAGTATTACGTCCTCCATCTCAAGAGCGGGTAGCTGCCCAGATTGCTAGTCCCTGTAGGTAGCCAAATTTGCCTATTGTCCATTATCCTACTGCACACAGTGTGATAGATTTGATCATAACGATTCTGGCAAGCCCTTCGCTGACACGATCCTATTGCAGGGCCAGGATAGAAGGAGCCATCGTCTGATGCAGGTAGCTTGTATTGTTGGGAACTGCTAGGTGTGTTGGCAAATTGCAAAGACGACAAGTTGTCGGTGAATGGTCCTCTTTAGATACAACAGGTTGGTAGAGAAAATAGGATTGCCGTGGGGTTGGAGCTAGAATGCCGCTAAAGCAAGTGTCCGCTTTTAGAGTGTAATTTTTAGATGCTTACGAAAATTACGCCACACCAGTTCTCATTTCTTCCGATCATCTTTTGAAGGATTTCCTCGGGGCTCTGCTCTAACACAGTCGTGCGAAGAAACCCTCCAAGGGGGAAAGATTGATGCTCAAAGTCTGCAGCCAGCCAATCGCGCCCTCTTCTAGGTAATGTCGTCGCTGTCTGTTGACGTAAAGAAACCCCGAGTGTCTATGTAAGGGCTCGTTCGCTCACTGTTCTTTTCGCAACTCTTCGTCGACTAGATCTAGACTCTCCATGCTCGTGTTAATGCGCCAAGGTGTCGAAGACTTGGAAGGCAAAGCAAGGAATTGCTTAGCGGCATCTCAATTACCTTCCAATCACCAGCACAGAGTCTATTGAGACAAGTGGCGGCCGAGTAGCGATCCGACCCAGGCGGCCGTAAACGGTGGGGCTGATCTTCATGGCAGCCCAGAATGGCACAGCCCACCAGGCTTCTGCATTGCCATTCTACCGAGCCAATCACCTGCCTCGCATCAATACACCCTTCTGTCCATACATGCATAATAAATGCATATAGACTCTACATTTGTTGCAGGTCGACTGCGGACCGAAGAACCATTGAACGACCGATTGTACTATGCCTTATTTGGCATCTGCAAGCTGACGCGTTGCTCCACGTCTTCCTGGGGTGAAAAACCATGAGGGGATCTAAGCTTTTGTCTGTTGTACTGGCTTCCAATTCTTTCATTACTTCACACCTTTGCTCTGTTTCTCACTTTTTGGTTAATTCTGTACTTTACCAAGGGGACTTTCGAACTATGGCGACACCAAGTGAAATGGAGTATCAGCTTGCCCATGTCAACGATGATAGGGCGAGTGACATTGTCATATCTCATGCTGTTGTGCTACCCTTAGCGGTAATTGCCGTTTTCTTTAGGTTTATCTCGCGACGTTTGTGCAAGGCACGCATCGAAGCCGATGACTATATGATAATTGCTACACTTTTCTTTGCGATTGGGGAAGCGACTGGAGGCCTACTCTGTGCGTCATTGACTGCTTGTGGCGAAGCGTAAGCTTGATGCTGATTTCCGGGAAATGACAGGTGTCGCAAATGGAGGCGCAAAGCATGTCGTTACCGTTAAGAATCCGATCAAACTGAACAAGGCAAGTTTGGTGCTTCTGGACTCGGGGAACCTTATTTGTGATAGACAATGGTCTGGCCTGTTCTTCAGCTTATCTTCTCTACGGAAATGTTATACACCCCCGGTATCGCGGCAGTCAAATTCTCAGTCCTCCTCCTATATCGGCGTCTCTTCCCAGGCAAGACCTTCCACAAGATCCTTTGGAGTGTCGGCGGCTTCGTGTTCTGCTATACGGTCATACAAGAATTGACAGTCATTCTCGCGTGCATACCTGTAGCAGGCGCTTGGGACCCAGCTATCTACGTTAAAGCCAAATGTATCAGACTCAACCTAGAGTGGGTCATCATGGCTTCTTTGAACGTTGTGACGGACGTTGTCACGCTATTCTTACCGTTACCTCTATTGTGGCGGCTACAGATCGATAAGGAGCGGAAATTTCAGCTGATTGGTATATTTCTGCTGGGAGGCTTGTAAGTCTTTCGCCTTTCCTGGCCTCGTATCAAGCTAATATGTCATGAACCAGCGTTTGCATTATCAGCATCTATCGGTGAGTCCCCTGAGCCGACAGGAAACTTGGATACGATTCTGACCAGGCAATTTAGGGTCCCAAAAGTTTTCGGCCTCGCAGCTTCTGATCCAGGATGTACGTCTTCAGTGCTCCTAAAAAACAAGAAATCCACTGAAATTTGTCAGGGACTGATGTCGACGCCTGTGTCTGGTCAATGGTGGAAGTCTGTGTCGCAATAGTGTGCGCCTGCCTACCAACCCTTCGACCTCTGTTCAACAAAAGCTTCCACAGCAGGAAACTCGAGTACTCGGCGGGCACCAACAATGTTGACTTGGCACGTTGGCCATCTGTAATGCTAAACGACCGACGGGTAGGCTATCTCAACGGGCAAGAAAATGCTAGCGGTGACTCTTTCAAAACGCTGCGAAATCATTGGGCCGAGGCGCCTCTGCGTGAGAGAGGATGAAGTAGAGGGAGGTTGGTGGAGGGAAGGTCGTTGGATCCAACTGTTTTATTAGCGTCGTGTCGAGCAAGATTTAGCAAAAGGTGTATCTATATCTAGTAATCATGACGTGCGCGGCGAAGACATCGTAAACCCAATGAATTGGTCTGGACACAGAACCCAGCGATAACAGGCCTGACAGTATTGCTTACAGGAGTTTGTGATGACCTCGATCTACAGCGGATCTTCTAAGAAGTAGCTTTCGATGCTCTGCGACACTTAGCGCTGATTAGAGAATATCTTTTTCCGGCCAGGATTATGCCCAAGTCTAACCTATGACCTGCTTAGAGGCTTTGTTTGACGCTTTTGACCCGAAGAATCACGTCAGAGGGCAGCAGATCGAGACAGGGGTACGCCCGAGAGCCGCAAAATGACCTTGGGAGGTGCAGCGGGCCTAGACCAGGCCAAGAGACGATAAATGCAATGTTTGCATACAGGCCTTGCTAGCCTACTAAAAAGATGCTTCGGGTGACATGATAGGCCTTCAGTAAAGCAAATGTGTATCTTTGTTCATCGAAAAGAAATCGAATATGAAAGTCGTTCTTCGCTCCATTTCGTATTCGTTCCGTAAGTATCTGCTAGGGTGATGCAGAGGAAGATTGCCGACATCTCTTTTCTGATTTTAGCTGAAGACGGGCCTGGACCCATCCAATGAGCTCACAATGGCATACTTTGCTACTGTAGGTATTGCTTCTATTTATCAACTGTGCTTTACATTCGTACCAAGGAATCTTTTGACGACTGAGAGCCAACCTTCGTGGAAAGCTTGATGGGAAGGAAGAGAGTAATAAACAGATCCAACATTACGCGAACAACGAACTTACAACTAGCGATGTTCTTTTGGATGGGTACTTCGCCTGTAATGCTTCCCGTTCCTTTATCGAGATATGCATGATGTGCTAATCATGCCAATCTAAGAGCCTCATGCTGCCGGTACTATGTTCCTTATCTTCACTCATGATGTGTTCTCCTACATGAAAACTAATGCAGGTGGGGAGAACTTTCAATCTCATTTACTTAGAGGCATTAATAAAGAAGCAGGAAACAATGTTCTGACATGGGGCTATAGCGCTGCTACTTCCAAATGAGGACTTTAATCACCTTATCAAGGCTTCCTTTCAGCCCTCAGCTGCAATCTATTCGATATTGACCCTTTATCAGCCGACAACACGACTTCAAAAAGCAAGAAATGATGATCTGTCTCATTAGTCGCCTCCGTTGGTGCAAGTGAGGGCTTGAAACTGGACTCATCCACCTCTTGTTCCATCTCAGCATTCATGTCGCGCCATTTGAAGTTGTAGAAACGATCCTCTCCGGGATTATAGAAGCACGTAAAGTCTGCTCTCCACTGGTCCCATGTCAAGACTGCAACGCACGTGACTCGTAGTCCATTGGAAGGCCCTAGGCTTGGCACAGAAATATCTGCAAGGAGGCTATCGTCTGTGATTGAAATACGTCCTGCCGGTGTTGGTCGGCTATAAGAGCTAGTTGGGGCAGGGAAGTGTCCTACGATCTCAAAGCTAATGGAAACTTCATTTGCATTCGCGGCTTCGGGTTGCGGCGACCTGTATTCTTCATGCTTGGACGAATTTCGAGCTCGACGTACAATGATAGTGTTAAAGTTGCGGACGAGTGCTGATTCTTATAGCCCCAGAACGCTGCTTTGATTTACTCTGATCTAGGTGCCAGATGACGTGGCTCGTCAACACTGCGTGGCCACGAATCCCATGATGAGAAAAAGATGCACGTAGATTGAACGAGATTCATCTTGATAACAGTCACGTGTTCAGGCTCTCTTGGAGACATGCACACTTATCTCGATGGCACCTCACCGGCCTGCACAGGTCTCCCCCTGTTGGAGCGCGCAACGAAGCTCTTCTTATGGTATTGACTGTCAACTTCATCGCTTCCACGGCACCCACTTGAGACACCAGCTTCCTAGAAATATCGAAACGCCGTCTACTTGCCTCGATGCTCGTGGGCAAAGGTTCACCTACGTGCTACCGTATGCACCTGCTCTATGCGTTGAAAGAGAGGACTGAGTCAAGGTGAGCATGTTGTGCTGAGTTTCGTCTGATTCAGAGAAGAAAAGAGGGCCTTTTGATGCCAAGACTAGATCCTAGCGTGACAAACCTCACTATGATCTATCGATTAACATTTATAGTCGGTAATTTGACTGCGAAAGGTATTTCGATGTCGAGCTAACGACAGCGTCGCGAGAGCATATTGAGATCTCAGGGAGTCAAACCAAAACGCACACTATGCTACAGTAGGTCTCAACCGTGAATTGCATTTGATATTCCTATATCTGCTCCACGGGTGTCCAAGACGCCTTTCGTCTCATGAGACTGGTCATCGGTATTAGGAGTGATGGTCTGCATATAGGTTCTGCGTTCCCTCCTCAGACCCGGATCCATAGCCGCCCATGACCATGCTGTTGTGAAATTGTAGGTTCTGCATGGTTCTATCAAATCACGTATACTTAGTGAGACATCCTTCATAGAGTCGCGGCTGACCGCACTGATCGGGAATACGTATGGCGTCGTTCCGAGCCGGCACCCAACAGTATAGAACATGTCCGCAAAAAACTTGCAGGCCGCAAAACAGTCCGTACCGCCAGTGTATTCAGGAAAGAAGTTGGCGATAGGGATTCGAGTAATCTTCTCCGCGGAAATGTCCAATTTATTGAGCAGGATGTAAATCTTCACTGATTTGAAACCACCTAGCCTGACGAATGACTTAAGCAGCGTCAAACTATGTTGCATAGCGTTCTTTCATTTGAAGTTAGTATTTGTAGTAATATCGTACTAATGCGGGGCTGCCTACCATGGGGGGATGACCTGGAACATTCTGGCAATAGCCCGGTAGAGAGACGACATAAACCATGGCATCCAGATTTCGGAAGCGCTGAAACCATTCCTCCGGTTCAAGCCGTCGCCCGCCATCGTCGATAATGTTGCACCGAAGGCCGTCGATGTTGAACATATGCTTGTCGTTGCTGGGGGTTCGCGACCATAGTAAGAGGTCAAGAGAGTCAGGGTTGCGGCGAAAGACGAGAGACTCGAGATTATCGATGAAGCTTGTCAATACATCAGCAAGCACGCTTCAAGTTGCGTAATACTGAAAGCGTCGCTTACTATCGGAAATTCTCATTGATAGAGGCCTCTAGCTCATCTTTAATGGCGCTGCTCAGTCCTGGATTAGCCCAAAGCCCTCGAAGCGCCCAAGAAAGACCAAGATAGGGCCAGTATGCATGATTGTCCATTTTAAGGGTCTTGGCCGTTTTCAGTGGCCTCAACGAGTCAGATTCCCCGTCCTTTGCTCGAAATCCACAGATCTAAGTAGAGTACAATCAGATATTGTTACAGTTTCGGAATGAGGAAGCTAGCCAATGCACACACCGTTTGTAGTGATCCAGGTTTTCTGCACTAAAATTGGCCACTTGCAGGTCCTCGCACGCTGTCTTGAAAGCACTCACAAGGTCCTGAACAACAAAATCGCGTGCTCGAAGGTATTGATCATCGCTGAAGCCTATGCCATATAATTCTTGTAGAAGTTTACATATTGTGCTCTTTCCGGAAAGAGAGGTCCCTAGATCGAAATTTCGATCAGCACCTCAACGCCGATGCACCCTGAGCGTAATGACAAGATGCGGAAACTCATATAACATACCTAAGAGCGCTATCTTCCTGAACTCTTTGGAAGTCGTGCTGTTCTGTGCGAAGTCAAAACCTTTGTTGAAAGAGAGTCCATAGTCGATCAATGTCGCGATTGTGATTGACGACGTAGATAAATTCCTTGCCATGCTATGAACCATTCTTTTGGGAAGTCTTTGCTCGAGTAGCAAGCCTTGTTCAGATTGCTTCCAATGAACTATCTGTGCCTTGAGATATCGATGGCCGTTCCATAAGTCTTGCGGTGTAACAGGCAAGCCGAGGACTGACAAGCAGGATACGTTTGCAAGACTCATCCCCGAGAAAAACGACCAGCCCATTGACGGAGCAACCGAAGACGATACAGTCCAAGCCGAACATCTCTTCGACGCTCGCATATATGGTCGAGAAGCTCTGAGATCTTCCTCGAACGCAAAGCCAGTAGCAGGTGCAGGTTCATAGGAGGCCTCGACGTCAATGTTTTGGGTAATAGGGGACTCCTCTTTGCTTTTGAAGTTGTCAACATCATCGGGAAGAGCATGCGGTGAAGTACCACTAGACTCAGTCGCACAGTCGGATTGCTGGGCTTGTCGAACTGTTACAATGCTTTCCCATCGTCATCTGCCGTGTTTGAGGAGCGGGGAATGGTAATCCATGACAATCTGGAGGAACGTGGCTCCTGATCTGTCATGCGTTGGAGAATTTTGTAATTGTTTTATATGAGTCGCGTGGCGAGAATTGTTAGCTGTGACACCGACGCTTGTGCTTCTCTAATGGAAGTGCTAATAACGCGACTCCTGATCAGCCATGGTGCGATCGATGACTCTAATTTGGGTGATGGCTAACCAGGTCAAATTTGTCAGTACTAGATTCAACGATACTTTCGATGATTGAAGCCGTGTGAGTATGGCAGATACATCATTCGCCTTAAGCATCCACTTGACCACGAGGTAGCCTTGCATTGGTTCGTCTGACTTCAAGGAGTCCAATGTCTCTTCAAGTTCCGAGAATATTAAGATATAGTTAGATAAGATTTAGCGCATTCAAAACCTTTGCAATTTCTTGGCAATGTCGATCCACACCACACACACACCTTATCCAAAGATTCAAACCCTAATACGAGTATCTTGAGGAATACTTTATGTATGTATTTTATTATAGTATTATTAGAATCGCAATAATCAACTCTATAATTCTCATATTATTTTTCAAGACGCGTAATTTTCGTTGATTTAGGAATTTACGATATTCTTTATAGACGTAGTAGGTTCGAGAGTAGTTTTCTACACCATTAATCCTTGTAGTTTTAATAACGTTATAGTCGTAGCGACTATCTCTAGCTTTTATATATACGATATATCAAACCAAGAGTGATGATAACTCCATTCTAATAGTTGGATCAGGTGTGCGTGGTGTGGATCGATATTGCCAAGAAATTGCAAAGGTTTTGAATACGCTAAATTACAAGCACTTGATCGACCGCAATAAGGCTTTCTTGCGATCGCTCAGCTTTCTGCGTGCGCAGCAGGAATTTTTGAAGCTGACTTAGGCAGATGGTAATGTCTGCTACTTCCATTAAAGCAGTCTCTGCCAACTTTGGGGCACTCTTTACGCTTCCTTCAATAGAAGTCAGACACCTTTGCAGCTGCGCCAAGTAAGCCCACGATCGAAGCTGCCACAGTTATCGGCTCCATAGCAGCTTGGGTCTTTTGACACTTCAACGCATCAGGAAGCACATCGGCTACGGTCCATAACTTTTACGAAAATCAAGACCATTGAAAGAGAACAGAACAGATTCACTGTGGCTTCCGTTCGTGACGTCTGACGTCGACTTACATGGTGAAAAAGTGAGGCTGAGCTCTGCCCCACCATGAACAAGGCATACTACGCAGGCTGAGTCGGCAAGTGGGGACCAATTATCAGCTAGACAGTGTAGCTAGCAGTTGAGCTTGAGTCTATAAGCAGCCATTGCTGGCTTCCTTGCTGATCAAAGTAGCCTTTGGAGCAGCTGTTAGATAGCAGAGTATCCGAATGAATTCTTTTCAATACCAATACGCGCTAAGGCAAGTTTCCGCTGTCACGTACGAAGCCAAAAATAGCAACGTACTCTACAAAGTCATAGTACTGTTCTTCCCGACCTCGAAGATGCAAGCAAATCCATCCATGCGGTGACAGCAGGACTATAGGTGGCTTGCCAGATCTTGTATCTCACAATGGCCGCAGTGAGTACAAGCTCTTTCGACCTTGATGCAATCCGCTTAATCCAAGGCGATCACTGGGAACCTCAAACGGACCACGCAAATGGCCATCCACCTCAAGCAAACGGTCATACTAACGGACAACCCCCCTCTGTCTCCCCAGTGACCTCCTCCCCAGCCGATCCCAATCGTTCTCCTGCCGCCATCTCCCTGTGCGCCTTCCTCCTCGGCACCACCCTCTCCACCTCCCTCCTCACCACTATCTACCTCGCTTCCTTCAACCCACTTTGGCGCCTCTCCTTCTTCCTATGCGCGCTCTCTCTCTTCCACTTTCTAGAATACTACACAACAGCCCTCTACAACCCGGCTGCTGCAACCTTTTCCGCCTTCCTCCTCTCGCAGAATGGAAAGGCGTATAATATAGCACACGGTATGGCCTTCTTCGAGTGCGGAATACACTGGTGGTTCTTTTCAGACTTCTATCTCGTGCCTGTGGGACGGGCGTGGCTGGTTGCTGGGTTTACTATGCTGGCCATGGGTCAAGCGGTGAGGACTACTGCTATGGCGCATGCGGGAAGCAACTTCAATCATCTCGTGCAGAGCAAGAGGAAAGCCGGGCATGAGTTGGTTACGGATGGTATATATGGCTGGTTAAGGCATCCAAGCTACTTTGGGTTTTTCTGGTGGGGCTTGGGGACTCAAGTCGTGATAGGGAACGGGATCTGCCTTTTTGGATATGCATTAGTATTATGGAGGTTCTTTAGAAGAAGGATCGAGAGTGAGTCTTCTTCCATGGATATCGCAAAGGGGTAGAATTTTATCAAGGCTGACTCGTGGGCGTCCAGAGGAAGAGCAGCTGCTCAACGACTTCTTTGGCGACGATTACGTGAAGTACCGGGCCAAAACGAGGGTTGGAATACCTCTTATACCTTGAGCGATACAAGAACCAACTATTTCAAAGACTATTTCGGGCGCGATATGATACTCATCAGACACTTGCAGCATTGGGACGAGCTACTTAGCGACATTTGCGGCATTGGGTCAGGATATAGATGCATATTGGGGGTTGAGGCGTCATCTCTGGCTAGGTACGGTATACTTGTGAGACAAGAGGACTAATAAAAAGCACTGTTTCATTTGATACAGTGTGCAATTGTCGAAGGTTCGTAGACAGTAACCGACACCCGCAAGGCCGCAAGGCGATCATGGCTACTAGAGCGATCTAGTCTTTATGGACTGATTGGCCAGACTACAGGGCCACATATGAATCTATACCAACGATTCATTTTGAAAAGCAGCCACGGGTAGAGTTCGCGCTCTCCTCGCAACTACCCATCTTGATCCTTGTATGACAATCGTGGTATTTCATGGACCAGATTGATTTTACATCGTTATGTCTTTAAGCTATTACATCATGCTTGAGTCAACCAAAAGGTAAGTTCTGTTCCCAAGCTTTAAAGGCTCATGAGAGATTCATCGCATGCAGATCGAGTCGCATGATGTACTCGGATTCCCAGGTTGAGCCAGAAATCTTGATCCGGTTGATATCAATCCCTCACTCCCCGTCTTTCCTAGCGGCCGGGACGAGCCTCCAATGCGTATGTTGAATGCACATCATGCGAGACATGCGGTAGTGCTCAAACGAAGAGCTCACCCCAATTCCTCTCATGGGTGCAAGTCCTGTGTCTGCAGCTTCCACTCAGGTATTTCTTACGAGCTTCGTTCTCTGCCTCTTCCATCATCTCCAAGTCTCCAGGCATAAGGGCCTCGCGCCCAAATCGACGCATAGATTGCTCATGAATTGAATTCAGCGCCGTTCGATGGTACTTGTCTTCACCAGCATTCGGATCGTTGAGATAGTCCTGCACAGGCCGGACGATGAGGTAGGCGGCCTATCTCACGGATAATTAGCGAAGGCGTATCCTCAGTAGAGGATACATCCTACTCACCACCAGCTTGCTCAAAAGCATGACCCACGTCGTTCTGAAAGGATCAGGAGCGTACGTAAATATCGCCTCGGCGTTAATCCAAATGCGACATTGTCCGTCGCGATATTCGTTGGTGTACTCGTTTGGGAGCTCCAACGAACAGAGTGGTGGGCGTCCATCATTGTCCGTTCCTTGGAAAACCTCATTATCAGGCGTTTCCCACTTAACAAGAATATTTCCTAGGAGGACGTCGCCGAAGAATATAGTATCAAGGTCGGGGATCATTTTGATGAAGATATCGGGACTCCAGCCCTCCACTTGGTGAACTGCTTCCGAGGCCTCTGTAACACGGTCTACGGTCTCCAATTCAGTAACGGATGGTCCATGGGCCAAGTTGGTATTAGCATGGTATTCTCAACCCGTAGAGCAACATTGACAGCTTGAGCACAAGTCAAACTGGTACGTGCGTACCGTCTGTCTGCCTTATTATGTAGGACAAGGTCTCGCATGGCCTCAATAGGATGCACAAATGGCGCATGAGGGGCTGTGGAAAGGTTGAGAACTTTATCAAGAAGTCTCTGTTCGATGGATATGGCGTTCCATTAAGTAGAGTTACTGGCAGGAGAGCCTCGTCGATCATTTGCATGCGAGGTATCGCCTCTAGGTGACTATTCGCATTCGAGGGAGCATGCCGAGGGCGATGACTACGGAGGGCGTTAGAGACGTGACGAGTATCCGAAAGGGTACTGCCAGAGTCTCCGCTGCTCGACGAATCTGAGCCAGAGTCATCGAAATCTGTGTCACGCTCATGACGGCCAGGTGACGATGGCTCGTAAACAGCCAAAAGCCGATCTCGAGGCATCTTTGCGTTGGGTTGTGGATGATAAGAGTAGTCTTAAAGATGAGAGTCGAACTGAAAGTTGAATTTTTGGTTAGGATAAGAGGTAGAGAGATGAACGAGGAAGAAGGCAGAAACTTTAGTATTGTTTACACAGAGTGACACCGAACAGGACTCTGATGGTTATACAAGTGTGGTACCTATCATTGAGAATCTCAGCTTTGAAGAGGCTTCCGCCCACGTACGCCTATTAGAGTTGTCACACAAGTCCCGCATCGATTTTACCATCTAATTATTGCCCCCGTGGCCTTGGGAGGCCCCATGACTATGCAGACTTTCCGTATCTCAAAGAGCGAGGGACCCTACTACTGACCGCTTGCCAAGAGATATGCCCCCGAGGACGCGACCTCCTGGCTTGCACACACGATGTCTACATTCTCCTCTGGCGCACGTTCTTCGTCCTTCGTTCTCCATCCTTTCGAACTCAGTCAATACGTCTTGGCCAGTCTCCAGGACGTTAAGCCCAGAGCGACGCACTGAATGATCATGCCCAGCAGTGACCGCACTCCGCCAACAAATACCGTGACCGTAGTGTTGGTCATTCTGAAATGCTGAACGCGAACAATTTGGTAAGCATGCTGTTCCCACACTGTCAGCACATAGGTCTGCTATGAGCTTGATCGGCTCTAGTTCACAACTGTCTCAACTGACCACTAATTCATGTAGTAGGACCAACCATGATCCTCTGAAACCAGGAACCCTACCGCCGTCTAGCAACAATCCGCTGGCATTCAGATGAACCTGGGTTTGTCCGGCACGCCCGTCTCCGGCTCGAGAAAGCCATGTGATACCCAATACACCGGGTGAATGGCCTTGCATAGCAAACGATTCGTTATCGGCCCATTTGACAATCACGTTGCCGAGAAGGCGTCCGCCAAAGAAAATGAGATCGATATCAGGGATCATCTTGATCATCAAGTCTGGCGTCCAAACTTTCAAACTCTCAAGATCGCCGATGTTCTCTAAAGCATGCTTGATGCGGCGCGCAGCGTCACGCTAAGTGGAAGGTAGTCTAATAGGGAAACAGAGTCAGCTTGTTTTTTGCCGTCTCCATGAGAGCCTATTGTTCCGCACCACAATGTACATGCCTTCTATTTTCTCTGTTGTGACTTTTGATCTCTTTGAGGGCTTCGTTGGTGCTCACGAAGCGCTCATGATTGTAACTAGGCCAAAGTTGAAGCTTATCGAGTTCACTTTGTCTGCACGGGTAATTCGTTCCGCTACGGGAAGAAACTGGTTCGAAGGCCTTTCTGTACAAACAGCGACGAAGATGCCGTTCCTCCTCACAAGAATACCCATCTTTGTAGCCGACAGGGTCGGTGATGATAGCCGGTGACGTTGCATTGGTGCTTAGGCTGCATATTGAGTCGGAATCGCAGTGGCCCCTAAGACGACCATAACGGCTGCTGTTGGGTGGATTAGTGAGGAGTTCTTTCGACCTTGGCTCTGGCTCTCATACTTGTGTGGCATCCTTACTTTGCGCTTCTTAAGATGTAGATGACTGATGAATTATTAATGATGGGTAAAGTGGACACAGGTAAATAGTTGACACCAAGTTAGACAGATGGAAAGGAAGGAGAGTGAGTCTCTGTAAAGATTCTATACAGAGTAGGGCAGAAAATTGTAACGGCAGAAGGGTCTTGTGCGAGATTTGCTTGGCTGTACCACGGTTTCACCAATTCCATTAGCTATAGTCAGAAGCCTGGACCCTGTGTAAGGTAGGACTACGAAGTATATGGTGAACACCACTGAGCATACATGCGACCTAAGTGCAGGAAAGGAAATGGTTTGAGAAATGTTGTTGTAAGACTCTCGTAGTATTGTTCATCTATCCTTCACACATTCCATGCCTGCAATTATCATACTGATCCCAAGTGTGGCTCATGAGATGGTTTCTATGATAGTCCTCGTCGATATGGTCGATGGCTCTTAACCTGAATAATTGCCACGAGTGTCTGTGTACAGCATGCATTATCGTCCGCCAATACTCGTCATGCCCATGACTCTGATCCATGTCGTCCCTTCTCAGTCTCTTTCTTATTATGATATAAGCACTATGATTCCGTGAGTCACCTTTCGAATGATCGACTTGGTACAAGAGATTTGCTTGGATGAAAAAAACCTACTGGCACATCTCATGGAGTAACGTTGCCCAAGCTTGTTTTGCAGGTGTGCTTATCTTCGGTTTCACGAGTATTCCCTTGGCATTTAGCACGATACGACATTGGCCTGTGCGATTGGCCAACTCCGTAAAGCCCCACACACTGGGTGTGAGCTTAATCGGATCATCGCCCCATTCAACAGTCGTGTTGCTCAGCAGCCATCCACCAAAGAACACCATATCGAGATCCGCAAACATCTTGATTGTCAGATCAGGTGGCCAGTCGTCTAGCCGCTCTACCGTCATAGCAGCTTGGAGTCTTCCGATGGCAGCACGTCTAGCACTATCAGGTTCTTCGCTATTGTATCTGATCGCATCGGCAACTGCCTTTCGGGTGCAGCATACAGGACGATGGGTGTTGGAGTGTGATAAGTACTGAACCTCATCGAGCTTGCGTTGAGAGCAAGGATATTGTGCACCTCTGTCTGCCTTTACGGTTCGAAAGGCCTTGTCGTATTTATCCCAGTCTTCTCTTGAAGGACAAGACCCTGACGAGCATCCTATGTTGTAAATATTATCTGATCCGAAGCCGCAGCCACCTGAGGTCTCTGATAATATGGTGTCAATATCATAGCTTCGATCGGATTCATCGACGTAGTACGGCTCGTCGAGACGAGCGCCGTGGTAACGAGGACCCAAAGGCATTTTAGCTTGGGGGGCCTTCCTGTAAGGATGAATGTCGCCGAAAGAGTCTGATGGAGAGAAAAAATCAAGAAGTAGGAATGTTGATTGAGGGCGAAAAGGGAACTTTATAGCCAGAAGCCTTTCGGATGTTAGTGATACATCGAACAGTGTCACCTTACACAATAAAAAGCAATAAAACATATGTATAGTGAGAAGACTTCACAAGGCTAGTGCTACACAGAATAGTGTTACCGTAAACAAAGATAAGCAGTAAAGTCTTGACGGAAATGTGATGTTTTAGAAGTACTAATTGACCGGGTCTCAAGAACAGATTGGAACAGAAAAAGACACTGGAACACTAAGCTAAGACCACCCTGGCGTCCATCTTGCACATCTTGCCGTCAATACAGACAACGGACTTTTGCTATCCAGCGTTGAGAAATGTTTTTGCCGTCCAATGTTTGGGCCAGGACAGGGCAAATCGGGCTCTCTGAGAAGCCGAGAGGGCATTACTCTATGGAAACTACTAGGTAAACCTGGTGAATCAAGAGTACGATGGCTTTGAGCCAACGCTCAACTAGGGAGATCTCTGCCATTGGAAATCGCAATTGGATGGTCAAATTAAAGTAATCAGCATATCTATTCAATTCAGGAAATGGACAGATCTTTCGCTTACTCTGTGTTTGTAGAACTGTGGCAATTCCCTCACTGCTAGTTCATAGGCCGTGCTCACGATTGTCCTGTTTCCCCCAAACATGGCTCATGAGGTGATCAAATTGATGTGTGTGGCCATTGTGGATGACACGGTACCCAAACCTCTCCCAGGATTGCCTGTGCACAGCATGTATAATTTTCCGGAAATATGCGTCGTGATTGTGGAAGAACTTATCGCTGATCTTCGACCTCTTCCGGACTATGATATACGCGCTGGATGATACGAGGAGTCATTTCCGAGCGATCTCTATCCAGAGGGCGGATGAGAGAATTAATATGGGAATACTTACTGGCACATTTCATGCAGAAGAGTTGACCAACATTGTTTTGTCGGACCCTCCATAGGATCTAATAAACAAGTGTACGCGTTGAGCAAGATGTAGCATTGTTCTCTGTTGCTAGCTGGAAAACAACGACCATACTTGGTTGGTAGCATGAAATCTTTGTCGTCACTCCACTCAATGAACGCATTGCCTATGAGCCATCCGCCAAAGAAGACTCGATCGAGGTCGTAGAACATCTTTATCGTAAGCTCGGGTTGCCAATCATGTTTTTGTGGTCCAGTCATGACCGTCTTTATCCGTTTTATAAGGCGTCTCCTCGTGGAATCAGGCTCTCTGCTGTTGCACAGTAGGGCGTCTGAGACTGCTTGGTTAATACTCACGGCATCCCAGTCTTTATTGGTAAATGACAGAATTTGGACCTTGTCAAGGATTGCTTGACTGCAAGGGTAGTACATGGTGTCTCCATGACAAGCTTCAGTCACCTTTCGGAAGGCTTTGCGGAATCTTTTCCTTCCACTCAAATGTTTTTCCTCCCTTGAGCCCCCAGGAGTTGGTGAGTGCCCTGTTGTTTGTAGTTTTTGGGAGTCAAAACCTCTTCCACTGGCTCCTAGAGTCGATTCAGAATCAGCATTATGTCGTTGGTCGAACGCATCATCGCGAATTGGTGCGTGTGAACAATGGCAATGATGGTAACCACCTGGGGATCAGTAGCGATACATCTTGGCTTGGAGCACTTCTTCAGGAGTCGTTGGATTAGGTCGTCATCGAAGGAGATGAGAATCAGAATGGTAGGGAAGTATAAGGTACGCAGGTGAAGAAGGAAGACATAGCAAGAAGTCTTTGGAGTGCTGGTGCTACAGAAAACCGTATCACCGTACACAAACATAAGCAGCAAGCAGCACCAGCTTCTGGGCTCTATTTGGCCGATATGCTGCCTTAGGAAGTTCTGCAAGTTTCACACCTACCGCAAGCACTCTGCTCCGTGTATTCTGGTTCCTGGCCGGCTGTAAAAGGTAGTACAAGGCCATGCGATATCGGTATATGCCTTTTGTTAGCTGATCAGCCTCGGTCACCAGAAAAGTGCAGAAACACATGGCGGGATGTTTCACTTGCGATCAAGTATTGTGGACCACGGCCGTGGTCGCTGAGGTGGCACAAGCAATCCAATCATCCGGCTCGCATATGCAGAACTCAATTGCCATATCGTTGTCCCAGGCTGTAGCTTGAATTTGACTGTTGGCCAAATGGTTACACATCGGGCACTCTCCATGGACCTCACAGCCGCTATCAGAAAGCCATGACATCAAGGGTAGCACGATCGATAAGAAAAGTGGCAGTGTTTTGTGCCAGTACAACCAAATTATAGTACCTGACTGGGCATTCAAACCACCCTCAGAAAAACCTATAAGCTACCGGCGACTCGTCCCTAGTGCTGATAGGTCGAACATTTGCTCTCCTGTGCTTATGTTTTACATTAAAACTTAGCCCTGTAGCCCTCTCTATTCATCCTAGGAAGCTTACTAGAGGTCGACCAATTGCGAAATTATGAAAAGCAGAGGAAAGACAGAGATGAGCCACCGGTCTCTCCCTTTCTCAGCATACTCATTAGATCAAGGATAGTACAAAGATATTCACGTAGAGTCATAAGATACGAAATGGACGAAGCTGGGGTTCATGACAAGGTTACTTGTTTGCTTGGTAAGTTAGTAACTACAATACTGGAACCCGTTGCAGCGTTCGCACGGAGCCCCCGATTGCTCTTCATACACAGAGAAGGCCCGCTTCAAGATCGAAGAGCTGACGGTCCATATCGTAAAGTTGTACCCTTTGTAGCAATACGTTCCAGGGGCAATGTGCATGAGACTTTCGAATTGATCATTGCATGTTCACACTCCGCACTCTGTAGCGTCTGACGAGGTATAGTGCCTGAGTCTAGATTGGACTTGCAGTTAATCAAGGATTTCGCCCTCTTGCCTTACATTTGCGATCCGTGTTCCCTCCTGTGATACAATTCACAGTCCGAGTCTCACGAAAATAAGCGGTAATCGGATAGATGAGCTGATGTACGACACCATCTTGAGTTTTTCATCTTTGTCAAACCCGCCTCAAAGGCCGTAGTAGCTTCCAGTCTGTAAGAATCGTGTTCTCAGCGGAGCGGGAGTCTTCGTCTTCGCCTTTGGTATTCGATTAGTTGATTGGCATTTTGATAAGTCCGTGGCGCTTAGTCGAAATTACTTTGCTTGATGGACGTGAAGAATGACGAAGTAAGTGATCCTGCAATGGCAGTCCCAGCATTCTTGGCTCTTTCTTCACTGGGGGGCAGGAGGGTTGTGGACGACGTGCTCCATTCAATTTGCTGCTTTGGCCCTTCTTTAGCTTCTGGAGGGTAGGAGTTGCTGATGAAGGTTGCCATTCTGCACGAAGACGCATGCCATCTACGAATATCATGTTCAATTCTTCCTGGACGTTTAGACGATATTCCTCCCATTGGCCTATGGCCGACGCTTCTAGGAACTCATGGGCTCTATCGTCAATGCAGCTCAGCAGGAAGCGAAAGTGCCATCCGTGGCCATTAGTTCCATGCTGCTCGAATCTCCGCCAACAGTCGTAGTGGCCTGCCGTTTTGATGGCACCGGTCGTAATGTACTCATATGCATGCCTAGAGCGAGGTTAGCTTGCGAGAGGTAACAGGCAAAAAAGGCAGAAGCCTGTGTAGAGCACCGTCGCGAATGGTTACTTACACAAGCTCATGGAACATTGTCTGCCACATGTGTGCGTATGACTCTTCTGTCATCAGTGTATCCAGAATGGTTTCGAAGTTCAGATACACCAAACATTGACCTTCGCCATCTGGAAGCATGAGACCATAAAACGTCCGATCTTCCTCGACGTCTTTGTCTTTATTGAATCTCTCAATAATAGTCTCGTCATTGGCCCAGCACACAATCACGTTGCCCCGCAGACGAGAGTCGAAGAACGAGAGATCCAAGTCGTGAAGGGCCTTTAGGATGATATCTGGACCCCATCGAACCTGTTGTCTTGCAGTTCTGAGGCGCTGGAATGCTTCCCTGATAGCGCCAGTCAACGGCCGATCGAAAAAGGCCTTCAAGTCCTGCGCTGCTTCGGCAAAGTCTGTGAGAGGTCATCTGTTCCGGTCGTTGTACTTCTGATAATCATCAATACGTGCTTGGGAGCAGTCATATTGCTCACCCGTATCTTCATGTGGTGGAAACCCTGCTTGCTTGAATAGAAGATGTCTGATCGCATCGTCAGCCATGGCTGTAGCAAATTACGACTAGTCTGAAGGAGCGCTGGCTGTGTAGCATCGTGTAGTTCTTGTCAGTCGTTTGGTAGAACGATCAGTGAGGGGCAAATCAATCAATCACTTTCCCAGAGTCTTCAGCCCGCGCCCAGCGCGGTAGCGAGATACTAAAAATCGAGATACCGGTAGAGATCGAGAATAAAGTCAAGATCACTCGACGCTCGGTGTGTCCATATCGGTTCAATGGCAGCTCGACTGCGCACGCCCCAATCACAAGACTCTGGAACGTACCCGAGGCGAAGCATACACATCTTTAGCAAGGCATACGCTGCTTGAATTCATGGTGCCTTAACGTTGCTTGAGAATTGAGGTAAGTCACCAAACTCTCCAGTCATCCCATCATTTGCTACTTACAGCATGAGCTGGACATTCGAAACGCGTACGTCAAATCAATGATGTATTCACGGAGTCCCCTAATGTCCAATCGGTCCCTCGCAGCTTCGCAGGTACTATCAAGGACCGAACGTCTAATTTCATGAATGGAACAATCTGCACTCTAAACTTACCATTGGAGCGATTCCCAAGTCAATTTCTTGGCGTACGAGCGACTGTGGGACTGAACAAGACCACAACGAGCAGATGTTGATAACTTCCCACCAGATATTGAGCACTAAAAAAACTGTATTAAATCGATGAGCGCCATCTTCACTATTTGTGAACTCTGGGCCATGCAATGGCCAAGTAAGCGTCCTTTTCCATTGAGCATCTTCCCTACTCAACTTTACGAAATTTCTCCACTGCCGCACAGTAATTTCAGCAAAGCAACCAGGCCGTGGAACCATTGAAAGGCATCCTTAGCCAAATTAAGTGTGACAGGCTCAGCTGCGCAGCGCGCTGTGGCAACTGCATGTTCTCTGGGGCTGAAATATTGATACACGTGCGTCACAGAGGTGAGTTCGCCATGCCGTCCTGATCTGTACCCTGATTATCTCGTGGAGGAAAATGCTTAGCGTATACGCATGGCATGAAAATTCGTGGAGTGAAATTTGCGATATGGAGAAGAAGAGCAAAACAAGAGGACAGAAGGAAACTGGTAAGCGTGGTATTCGAGACTGCTCGATTCTACCTTATGGCGTACCCAAGCCAAGGAGCTCATCCTCCAGTTTTCGGCTCTTGGCCGCCCTCTCATCTTCATTATCCGAATCGTCGGATGCAGATCTCTTCCCAAGAAGCTGCTCTTCAAACAGTCGTGTCTCTCCATCCCGTGCTGATTCCCTACCACCACCTGCTCTCGAAGAGCCCGCAGACTTAGGATCTGGCTTCGGTCTAGGCTTCGGCGCCGCCCCAGCATTCAGCCCAGCACTAAGCAATTGTCTCTTATCCACAATCTGCCCTTCTTCATTCAACATTGCACCCCTCTCCCTCGCCAACTCTGCCTCACTTTTCCGTTTCTTCTCTTCTTTCTTACCATCACCCCTATCATCCTTGCCCCTCCCCTCCTCTACAGCCTTCATAACCTCCTCATGCTTCCTCTCATCCCTCTCCAAAATATTCTTATACAACGCCTTCATCCCACCTCCCTCCCTCCTCCTCCTCTCATCCGCCTCCCTCTCCCTCTCAGCCTCCTCCTCCTCCGCCTTCCTCATCTCAGCCTGCTGTCTCTTATAAGCCGCCGTCACGAATTTCTCCTTATCCGCAAACTCATCACCTTCCGCCTCCCTCTCCTTCGCCAGCATCTTCTCTTTCGCGCGCAACTGATCGCGTTTCCGCGTTTCGGCTGCTGCGAGTAGGTTGCCCATGTATTTTGGTTTTTTCTCCGCGTCGAGGGTGGAGATTGTTGAGGAGGGAGGCGGGGCGTGGAGGGAATCGTAGACGCTATCGTAGTCGTAGATGGTGGGATCAATTTCAGAGGCGGACTTGGAGTATTTGGAGGTGGTGTGTTTGGTGGAGAGGTCGCCGTATTGGGAGATTTTGGAGGGTTTGGAGGGAAGGCTGGGGGGACCAGTGGGAGTAGTATTGGATGATTTGGGCTTGGAGGATTGGAGACCTCCTATGGTGGATATGGATTTGGTGGATTCGTTTTTGTCTGGGCCATCTTCGGGACCGGAATCATCGTCGAAGATGGTCTTTCGCTTTGCGGGTGGAGGGCGCTGGCCTAATGGAGGCTTCTTCGTTATATTGACACCATATGATAATTTGGACATGATTGTGAAGTGAAAGGTGGTGTTCTTGGAGAAACGTCGAATACTGGAGGTTGTCGTGCCAGAATCAGATGTTTCCTAAATGGCAATCGTAGCCAAAATCTTCAACCACACTTGCGGGCCCACACTCTTCTTCTCTATCATACCAACACCATGGCACAATAACCCCAAAATGAAACGCAGCGACAGCGTCTTCGCAACCCCACTCCAGGCCCCAGTGCCCTTGGATCCTCCCCTCCCTCCCCCCTCGCCACTCCCCCCACAACAAGAACCCATCAAACCCTTCCGCTTCAAACGAAAACGCGCCCACTCTCCCTCCCTCTCTGACTCCTCGCAGCCCTCTCGAAAGCGCCGTTCAATCTCCCCTTCCAGCCCTCGGCAAACCCGCCGCCATCATCACCGCCGTCACCACCCATCCCGTAGACGGCGCCCGCATACTCCACCCGACGACCCCACCCTCTACGATGACACATACCTCCCCAACGCGCGCACCGGGCAATTCATGAATCCCGACACCGCTTTCCGAGAATCATTGTTTGATGCGCTGGCTGATGATGAGGGTGCGGCATTCTGGGAAGGTGTCTACGGCCAGCCTATCCACACCTACTCGCCTTACACCGCCAAAGGTGATCCTGACTACGATGAGGACCTGGAGAATCCAAGATTGGAGAGGATGGACGACGAGGAATATGTAACTTATGTGAGGGGCAAAATGTGGGAGAAAAGCCATCAGTATATTTTCGAGGAACGGAAGAAAAGGGAGGCTGACAGGGCGAGGCGGAAGGAGAAGGATGAGGAGGGGAGGAGATGGCAGGCTAATATGGATGAAGCGCTGGGAAGGGGAGAGGAGAGGAGGAAGAGGAATAGGTGGAATGGAGTTTGGGAGGGCTATGTCAAGAAGTGGGAGACTACGTTCTTGGAAGGCACTGGTACTATTGAGACCCGCATCTCCTGGCCCATCGAAAGCGGCGTCATCCACGACGTCTCTAAAGAGGAAGTAGAGCGCTTCTTCAGAAAAGCACCACAAGCCGCTAAAAAGAGCGATGAGGAGGAGCTGGATTTGGGAGACGTGCTGAAAAAGGAGAGGGTGCGATGGCATCCGGATAAGATGCAGCAGAGAGCTGGGAGCGGAGGGATTGACGAGGGGACTATGAAGGTCGTTACGGCGGTTTTTCAGGTCGTGGATCGGTTGTGGGGAGAGGTGAGGGGGAAGGCGTAGATGGAATTATACCAATATTGCGATCATTGGATAGCGCCTACGAATGCATGATGATGAAAGCCACTTTCGACATTCTCCATATTGGGAATCGTCGTTTCCTTCAAATTGGGGGAACCAGGGCTTGCCACTCAATTTTCTGGACGAATGCCGCATCCTTTGGGTTGCAAGGGGTAATGTCCCGCAAAATTGCTCTTGACCGCGCTCTTGTCGGAACAGATTCATCAGATTCTGCTAGATGGTTTATACCATGTGTAAGGATTTCTCAAAGATTGCGCCATGCAAAAGACATCCGTCGCCATTTCCAAGATAAGCCTACCGGGTATTCCAGACCGAAGTAAGGCTGCTGGGTTGCAGAATCATAAAGGGCGAAAACAATGATCTCGTCTGAACGGCTAGCTGTTTTCCAAAGCCGCTCAGTGCTCACTATCATCGCCTAGTCTGCGTCGTAGGCTCGTAATCTTCTCCATTCGTCATCATCGCATGCCAATTGCGTGAGTCTCCAAGGGCGTTGCAACAATAGTCTCATTCTTCTAATCTGCGCCTAGAAGTCTTTGAAAAGATACCCGTGGCTGTTACATTGTTAGGGAGAAGAGAATTTTCTGCTGCTAGATTTGGACTTACGGATCTGGGCCTTTCTCTCCATACCTCTCCGTCTCCTCGGGATATTTGTCAAATTGACTAGCATCTCCCACTCCACCTTGCACCGGAGGTACGTAAGGAGCATCGATGTCCTTCTTAGCCAATCGCTCCCAAGTCACTTCTGCAAACCACGCGTGGTTCATCACGTCTTGGGAGCCACCGTGCAAATTGCCCAATCTCTTGGTGAGGTCGGGAGTGATTAGCCGCTGTAGTAGGTCTTGCGCGTCTGGGTGGATGTATGGTGGGTACTTGACTCGTCCTTTCAAGATGTTCTCATAGATCTTCATAGGCGATCCTCCGTCCCAGAATGGTGTGAATCCGCACAGCATTTCGAAGATTAGTATTCCCAATGACCACCTAAAATTGGGATGAGTCCTAGATACGAAAAGAATACAAGGGGAAGACTTACCAATCGACTGATTTATTGTAGCCTTTTGAAGCTACGACTTCTGGCGCCAGGTAATCCGGAGTGCCGCAGAGCGTCCACGTAATATCTGGTACCTCTTTGGCAAACCCGAAATCCGTAATCTTCAAGTGTCCATGCCGGTCCAGCAGAAGATTTTCAGGTTTCAGATCTCGGTATATGATACCTTGTGCGTGTAGGTAATCGAGGGCCAGGGTAACCTCAGCCGCATAGAATTTGGCAACGGGATTGGGAAAACGCTTCTCGTAGCGTGAGTACAGATAGTCAAACAGGGTGTAGGATTGATGATAATAATCGAAATAATCAAGGTGACTGACCTGCGACTTGCGCAATAGACTGAATAACTCTCCTCCTTCTACGAAATCCATCACCATGTATAGGTTTTTTGAGTCTTGGAAGGTGCCCCACAGTGTCACTAGGAACGCATGCTTGACCTTTTGTAGCATTCTCCGCTCGTCATTGGTATGCTCTACTTGCTTCATCTTTACCACTTGCTGCTTTTTGAGCACCTTGACGGCATAGTACCGTTGGTTGTGGTTCGACTGGACTAGGTGGACTCTGCCAAAGCTTCCTGTACCTAATGTTCGTTTGATCGAGAAGTCTGTGAGCGAGTATTTGCCTTTTGTGGTTCTTGTAGTGGTAGATTGGGCGGTGGAAGTTGTGGCATTTGTGGAGCTTGCTTGCAGGCCGGATCCATTGGTATGTCCTGTGGGTTGGGACTGCGGTACTCCATCGGTCTGTGAAGGAAAGGTTAGCACTTCGTTGCCGGATTGCCATGGGTGCTGGGGCATATCTACCGCTATATCGTTCCCCGCACTCCTTGGTGCTGAAGTAGGTTGTGGGCCTCCATGACTAACAAGCATAGTTTCCCCTTCCTTATTGGAACTACCGGTTGAGCTTAACGTATTTGCAGATGTAGATGTAAGGGAGCCCTTGTGTCCACCAGCAGACGTGGGGGTGACGGGAGAGTTGTCGGAATGTTGGTCATGCTCCTTTGTTTTCTTCTTCTTAAGAAATCCGAGGGTCGGCATCAGAGCTTCAGTGACGCGACGGCAGTAGGGCAGGGGAGTATAGTGTCAGCAGGTTGCCGAGATCAAGGAGCGTTCCTGGAAGAGAGATGTAGGTTGCCTATCTGCTTAGAATAGGCACAAGGTCAAGGCATGTAGTACTGCAATTGGTTCTCCAATTCCTTATGCCTTTGACGGATCAATCTGTCGGTTCTCTGTCCCGGCGTGGTTGACGCGGTCAGACGCTTGGTTGTAGATATACGCCGGATCTTGCGGTGCTAGGGCCTCTCCTTGGATGGTGGGGACATCAATGTTGGAGGGCCGGGCAAGCTTCGGCTAGCAGGTAGGTAGGACGAAAGGAGTCGATCCAATTGAAGATAAGAATAATTGTGGTGGCTAGGTGATTTGTGGTAGTACAGGGAGTGTTGATAGGTATTTCGGAGGATTAAGATCGATAGGAAGAGGTGATAGGCGTGCGGTTGTCGAGTCCACCTTGGTGAGAGGGGAATGGGTGCTAATTGCGGTTGTAACAGTCGCAGCTTTTGCCGGCCCCGTTACCCTAACCCTGATGGAGAATACCTTATAATTCGACTTTAGCCTCATACTCAAACTAACAGTCTACCCGCCTGAACGCTCGACGACCACTGTCGACTCTGGCAGAGAAGGCTGTCAGGTTGAATTACAGCATTTGACCAACCCGTTTGGCTTAGCCCAAAAATGAAAAAGATTGGCTGCCATGTCTTGTCCTGTCCCGACTCCTTGGCAAGGTTGCGGATAACGGCAGCAATGCCTTAGTCAGCAGTGAAGGCTGGAGCTAGAGCTATTCGTGTAATACGAGGATAATACCGCCAGAACTTGTGTTAGGGGTGGTGATCGCTTGATCATAGAGGTGGCACCCCGAGAGATGATGCAGTATAAATACCAAAAAGACAGTGAAGGACCGGGAGTACTTTGGATAATTCGTGGTATTTACTGACATTGCTAATGAAGAGTCAAGCCACGCTAGACAAACATGATATTCATTCTTAACAAGAGGGAACGCGATGGGAGCTCGTGTCTTATGTATAAAGGGTGGGATCGAAGGCGAGGAGCAAGTGCTTCCTCCTTCCAGGTCTATGGCTCCGCTGGGTGGTGTAGGCGATGGCTTGAAGACAGTCGCGGTTTGGTATGTTTGGAGCTTGTAAATTATTCTTCGGGTATCTCTACTAATGCCACCTTGAGACAGCCGCCCTCTCTATCCAAAAAACTACCCACCTAAGCTTGCGCCATTCTCGACACCCAGACTCCTTCACTGTCTCGCCATTCCTCGAACACCGAGCGGGGTATGCAACGATGATTTGGATATCCCATCATCATGCCGTCAATGCAAAGCTAACTCCCAGTATACCCATCCCAATGAATGCAAACGCAATGCACAAGTTCCGATTGTGCGTCAAGCTCAGGCTTTCCGAGTACAGCTGCAGAGCAACACTTGCCATGATGCCAGAAGTAATGGCGAACATGCATCCGTAAACAATGTCACCAGGGGCTGCGTCACCTCTTCCAGCAATCTTGAACCACAGTGCGGCAACGCCGGCTCCAAGCGGTTGGCTGACCCCGCCAAGCAGCGAGCTCCAGAACATTGCCTTCCATCGACTGTTGATGGCGAGATAGAGAGGAAGTGCCATAGCAAAGCCTTCGGTTATATTGTGGATGAACAGGGCCATGAAGACTGTGAAGCCTAGCTTTGGGTTGGCGTGGTTGGTGGCGTAGGTGATGAAGCCCTCGGGGAGTTTGTGAAGTGCAATAGCAATGGATGTCTGTAGACCGATGGCGAGAAAGGCGTTAGATGGAACGTGATGATGGTGCGAGGCCTCATTCGCAGTTTCGCTGGGGGAGTCGCTGGAGCCGTGACATCCTGGACTGACATTGTCCTCGTCATCTTCGTTCTCGTCTTGATCCTCTACAACCGTTCCAGTCCCAAGGTGGGTTCCGCGACGCCCTTCTCGGCCTCTGAAGACTGCTTGCGCAGATTCTGCAGCTCTTGGCATCGTTGGCCTTGGCGATATTTGAGCAATTTCCTCATCATACCCATTAGCCTTGCTAATTTTAGCTCGAGAATGAACCGCACTTATTGTCCGTAGTAACGAAGGTTGACGTGGTAGACCAGAGACTGAGAGGCGACCAAAAGCTCTTGTCGGCGCTCGCGTGGGACTTCGGCTGATGACTTTGAAGCATTCTTGGCCACACGGCTCACTGTAGCCGTAGCAAGGTCCACCTTCGTCGCACGGGGCTTTCGCGCCTGATACAAAAGTTGACATTCGCGCGGTAGTACGATTAAGAAGAGTCGGCCGTTTCCCCAAAGGTGGACGAGTCAGATATGGAGCGTCGAGCCTTTCAATTGTCTCGCCAGTTGCTGACCTTGTCCTGCGCTCTGAGCCAGCCTTGGAGTCAAGATCATTAGAGGAGAGCAAGGGCGTATCTTCTGATATATGGTCATTGTGCTTGTGATCGTGTCCATTTGCGTGGTGGTGGTCGTGGTGATGCTCCTCATCGCCTCCGTCGTCCTCGTCGTGAGAATGATCGCAGTCAACGACATGTGACGGAATATAGGAATGTAATATACGTGAGACGAATTGTATTCCCACCACCCCACCCAAGAAACAACCGATCGTAGTGGACGCAGCTGCGTCAGCGGCCATACCACCATCACTCAAGTACTTCTTCGCAGATGGCAGCATACTGTACAACGAAGAGAATAACTTTTGTGGAAATCAGCCTCTTTCATCTCAAGTCATTAATCGAGAGCCAAGCTCACCATAACGCCGAAGCTCAGACTCAATGAGGACGAGAGAAAGGTATTACTGTCTTGTATGCGGAAGTTCCGCTGTCCCGGAATCCGTTGGATGATCAGGTCTACACATATTATGCTGGCACCCACCACACAGGCTAGCATCCCGTCAGCCTCACAGTCCAATAATCTATCAATCCCTAAACAGCGGCCTACCTATTCCACTCACGAAGGTCATGATCCATCCTCGGGTATCATTATCGAGGCCCATCTTCGCCACCTTCTCTACGGATGGCCGCAAACCCGAATGACACGAAAGTAAGCAGTATTGGAGAAGTGAAAGGCAATCTGTAGGTATTTATAAGAATAGAAAAGTAGGTGCTTCGGATAGACGTTGAAGCTTGGAAGTGCGATATGGAACTCAATGAGGAAATGACGAATGCGGTAAAGTCAAAAGTAAAGCTTGGCAGAAATCTCGCGCTAGGGCTCGCCTCGAATGGATCGGCGCCTGACCAGATGATTGGTGGAGGGCCTCCTGCAACTATCAGACACGTCGATCCATCACGCGCCTGCCTTCTTGGTCGCCTGGTCGTACACAATGAGGGCTTCATAAGGGCTGTATGCCCGCCTCACTGCTTCAGCAACAATCAAATACCCGTTGGTGAATGTCAGAATGTCGAAGACCACCCTCGCGATCATAGCAGGCATCTCAGCAGCCACGGGCGCCGCAGCTACAGCCGCAATCTTTTCTTCTCGGTCAGATCGCAAAACTCGCCCATCAGCGCCCACCTCCCTACCGAACTCAATGCCCGTTCCAGCGTACCCTAAGCCCCTCAAAGACATCGGCCCTCCAGTCAACCCAAATGGCCTCTTCCAATACGGTTTCCCAGGCCCAATCAACGATCTCCATCCGACCCTCTCCACAACTTCTGCGTTTGACCGGCGCATGCGGAATCCCCAGTGGGTAGCCGAGCACATCACCCCCGCCTCGCTCTCAGTGAATAACGCAGACCGCAAGCACTCCTACTTTGTGGAAGACGAGGCCATCCCCGCCAAATTTCGAGCAAAGCTCAGCGACTATTTCCGCTCAGGCTACGACAGAGGGCACCAAGTCCCCGCCGCAGATGCGAAATGGAGCCAGAACGCGCTGGACCAGACATTCCTGCTGAGCAATATGTGTCCGCAGGTGGGCGATGGCTTCAACAGAGACTACTGGGCACATTTCGAGGATTTCTGCCGGCGATTAACGAACGACTATCCCAGCATCCGAATCGTAACCGGTCCCCTCTACCTCCCAAAGCGCGACCCCGACAGCGGAAAATGGAAAGTCTCCTACGAAGTCATCGGCAACCCACCGAACGTCTCGGTACCGACGCATTTCTACAAAGTGATTTTCGCCGAGGACGGTAAGACAGGTGGGAATGTCAGTCTGGCGGCTTTCGTGCTGCCAAACGCGCCTATCGCGAATGATAAGCCGTTGCGGGATTTCGAGGTGCCTATTGAGGCTGTGGAGAGGGCGAGTGGATTGGAATTTGCGGGAAAGTTGCCGCTGCAGAGAAGGAGGAAATTATGTGAGGAGGTGCACTGTACAGTCATTGTGAGGGACTACATGGAGAGGCAGAAGAATCTGATGGGACAGTCGCCTAAGAGGGCGATTGCTGAGCCCAAGAGCTGATTTGAACGCAGCGATTCAGCGATTTTGCATTTCACAGCTCTGGTAATGAGCATAGCGAAGGAGGGTGGATGTTCTCCCGGATTTCGGCGTTGCAAGGATACTAGATTTCCTGTGCTGTCCATGACGTTGCTTTAGTGTTCCCTCTATAACATACAATAAATCCTTCGAGTGGTGTCTAGTCATGCCTCCCAATGCAGTGCTGCGGTGTCCCTCTCCTGATACCGAATCCATAGTATACATCCCCTCCATCTCCTCATAGCCTCAAAACTCTCTCCCTTCTTCCTTACATCCCAAAGTCTCCTCCTCCCCCTTCGATTCCACCCACAGCCGCCTGCTTCTGTATCCTCGCAATATAACTCCGACTAACCGTATTCCACGTCGCCATATACTTTTCCATGCACATTGTAAAGCAGCCTTCCTCCTTTTTCGATAATGAGCTGCCGGGCGTTGGGATGCATTTTTCGAAGCAGTGAGAGTTCATTTTCTGGATGGCGTTGTCAGAGAGAGCTGCGAGAGCGAAGCGGGGGGAGCAATAGACAGGACGACAAAGTGGCCATGGAGGAAGTTTACATCAATTAGTTGTCTGGCATTGTTTATCGCGGCTTCTTGCCGTATTTGATTGACTATTGCGGTTTTGGGATCGGAGGAGGAGCTCATGGAGTTATTTAGGGCGTCCATGGTGGCGGACGTGAGGGGATCAGCGCCACTGTATGGTGAAGAGCAATGGCTGGCAGGCGATGAATTGGGAACAGAGATTGATAGAGTGGCTAGTCGATAATTCGAACGTATTTACTCAGATACAAGACGCGGTGTTGACATTGATATTCACCAGAGCTCCAAGCCAAAATAATTTGGGAGCTCCCCGGGCCGACCGTAACCCCGAGCCGCGGCGGGAAACTATCCTTGGCGAAGCCTGGACGAATTGGCCTTACAGAAGTGAAACATGGCCTTTATTCGCCGCGCGCGTCTGTGCTCTGTTCTCTCCTGTATCCTTGACACATTCCCTTTGCAGGCTGTCTAGACCGAATGCTGCGGTGTATACTGTTTTTTTTTGAGAAACGATGATACTGCCATCATGGCCAGCTTCACTGCTGGGGCTTTTGGTTTGGTGTATGGGCGTGACGGCGGCGGTGGATCAGAGTGCTGTCAGACAGATTCCTGTGAGAGGCTGTTATTAGGGCGTGTGAGTTGAACCGTTGCTAATCGTTGCATACAGTTACGGTCACATAGTCTTCAATCCGTCAGTCACTCACAACGATCGAGCCCCATCGATTAAGGATCATTCGTCATGGAGAGCGAAGGCTGACTCAAAAGGAATAGCCATACTTAGACTCTGACATGCAAAGTCGATATTTTGAGTTTGGAGAAGACACGATAGTACGAGCGGATCAGTAAGAGCTCTACAGTCCCAGAAAAAGTGAGAGCTCTCCTGAGGACTTGGCGTACAGGTACATACGCCTCACATCAGATCGCCAAGCACAGTCAGGATGGCTCTTCTCCCGAATGCCAATGACCGCGACGAATTGGCAAATCGAAGTCGAATTCAAAATCCATAGCAAAGAGGGTCATCTACATGGAGATGGGATGGCAATATGGTTGATAGAAGAAAGAGGGAAGCCAGGCAAGGTCTTTGGACATACGGACAACTTCAATGGCTTGGGTATCTTCATCGATACGTACAAAAACCAACGGCCAGGTGTGACCTTCCCGTATGTCATGGCTATGCTGGGGAATAGCTCGGTATCATATGACAAGGACCATGATGGAAAGGCCAACGAGTTGGCTGGGTGCTCGGTATTTACTGGCTCACTGGAGAAAGTGATGTGATTGCTGACAGGAGAACATAGGCACGAGGTCTCCGTACTGGCGGCACCATCCCCACCAAGATCCGATTAACCTACTACGCAGAGACATCTCTCCGCGTGGATATTCAATACAAAGCCGTAGACGAGTGGACCGAGTGCTTTGAGACAGAACAGATCAAACTTCCTCAAACAGCATACCTTGGCTTCAGCGCTGAGACTGGAGAGCTAACAGACAACCACGATATCATTGCAGTGTCGTCACACAACTTACATATACGCAAGGACCGAGGTGCGGGAAGAGACGAAAAGGTGAAGAGTAAACCGTACAATCCTGGAGGGACCAAGGAGAAGGGTGGCTGGAGGTGGTTCTATCTGAAGATAATTCTTTTTGGAGTTGTCTGTGTTGGAGGCTATGTGGGATATACAATGTACAGAGCGAGTAAGAGGGGTTCGAGGTTCTAAGTCAATCAGATGCTTCACACTCTTCTTGGTCAGCTTGCATATTCTGGACCCAAGTGACGCTACTTCATCCTCTTTCTGAACGCAACCTCATGATATGAAGATTCAGGATCCCTTCCCAAGTCAATGGCTTGTGTTCGAACATCGCATCGTGACCTCCATCTTCATGACACTGGTTCTTTGGGTCTTGGTGCTACACAATCTCAGTTTTAGTATCACCGCTCTACGGCCTTCAACTTATCACTGTACGCGTCACGTCGCGGACTCAGGCACTGGGCATAACATCTCAGCGCAAATCACCTCAGCTACACTACTGCAGAATGCCGTTGGATGAAATCACAGACATCCACAACATCTTCGCGAATTCTGGTCGATGGCTGATGATTACTCGCCGAACCTACGAGCTTTTCTACTGGCCTACGGGACCTCACTATGCTGGCACTGATTACCCGTGCGACGAACGTGTCGTAGAAGACCTGCGGGATATATATGCTTCCTACAAGAGGCCCTTTTCCCCACATCTCTCGCTTCACAATGCTTCTCAGACTCTGTGCTCATTCACAATGCCCCAGCCTCGCTCAATCCAGAGCGGAAATTTGCGCTCAATAGGCTTAATATACTTTTTGTTGTTGAAGCTGCAGTAACATGGTGGTCAGACGTTGTAATTTGTCTTCAAGGTCTGTGTAACCATGATCCGCCCCACGACAGGCTTAACCAAAGGAAAAGCAAGAGGACTTCGGGAAATATGTTAAGAAGTGCTTCAACGCTGTTTGGACGACGCTGGATTGAACTGCGGGGAATATTTATGAGACCGATACTCTTGTAAGGGCAGACGGACGGCAAAAAGTGGTTGTGCGTAAGTATCGAGAGGGTGAGTAGTAATAATGTTGGACGGTCGGATTGAGACCAGTGTTTGAAAGGAAGAAGGCATGCGATAAAATTGGACACAATGATTGAACGAGGCCTTTTGAAGATTTTCGAGAGTCGCAAGTAGTCAAGATCTCGATCAGCTTAGTAGTAGTGATACCTCATTCCTGTCAGCACCGTGTTGTTCCCGCCCGACCCACATCGGCTAGTTTTTATCCTCACCTAGACTTGACGTTGTTCACAATGTATCGTACACCATGCAATGAAAAATGCTATCGAACTTTTCTTGCGGCTTCGTAGCAATTTGAGTATTACCAGTAATCTACGATGCGCGAGATCTGGACACTACATACCAAGCAAGGTCGATGCCTACCTTACCCATACCTGCGTCAACGCAATTATCAACTTATCAAAGATTTACTGATGCGCTAACACACCGCAGAGATTGTCTTGTCGTTCTTCTCTCAATCGGTGCGTTTAAGTAGATTTGTTGCTGCCTTCTCGGCAACCGGGTCAATCGCTACCCGACTGGTAGAGCCTCAATCTCCGTGTTTATATAATATCTGGACCACTTCCCCCTGAGTCAAGAATCCAACGCTTGGCTTTGCAAATCTCAATACTCTCTACAGTCCAAGCCACACAGAACACTTAGCACTTATTCTGCCACCATGTCTCTCACCCTCACCGTCCCCAAAGAATACGGGTACATCCCCTCCGCTTCCACCCCTACTCATTTGGACCTTCACTAACACTCCATCTCTTCAGCTATGTCCTCGCCACAGCAACTCTCTCCACCTTCGTCGCCTCTTGGCACTCCATCAACACCAGCCAATTCCGTAAGGCCGCAAAAGTCCCCTACCCAAACGCCTACTGCACGCACGCCGAAGCCCAAGAATCCAAAGAAAAATACCTATTTAATTGCGCCCAGCGCGCACACGCAAACTTTCTAGAACACCAGCCGCAGTTCTTGGTGGGGCTGTTGGTTGGGGGCCTACGATATCCGGTCTTGAGCGCAGGCTTGGGCCTCGCTTGGTGCGCCGGCCGTGTGGCCTACACGATTGGGTACTGCAGAAAGGATAAAGAGCAAGGGAAGGGGAGGACTATCGGTGGTGAGGTGGCGAGTGTGATAGAGCTGGTGCAAATTATTATGAGTGGTGTGGTGGGGTATCAGACGGTCATGGCATAAGGTGTACTCGACGGGTGATCTGCTGGGAAAGCAAGCTGTGTAATAGCATTGTTGGTCGGAGTTGTGGGCTTTGCATGCACGGAAGAGCTTAAGGTACGATAGCCGGGCTTAGCAAATCCCAGCTAGATTCACTAAATGTTCCGAATGCTTGACCGGGATTCGTACCTCTCGGAGCTATCGCCGATTTCTTAGAAGTATGTAAGATGAACGTGGCCATCTTGGCCCTGAGCATGGCCTCAAAGTGTTCCTCTCGATTCGTCACAAAGAAGACTGCTCACGATCCCGGTCCCCCAGAATGACATTTTGATTCGAGCTCTATGATACCGTTACTCGACAACCTAGGTCTCATGACAGATCGGGATACTCGACTTAGAACTACACTCTTGGGTTGTGAACATAGGATGATACGGATTGCTATTGGGGCTGTCGAAGTTGACGCTACCGTTAAGCTGTATGTTCGACGACATAAGATCTTGTTGTCAAGATACAAGCGATACCAGAGGGAACATAACGCTAGGAGGATATGCACGGCCGTTAAGAGATTGTCGATACCTACCAGTAGTGAAACGATAAGGACGTAATTAGCTGCGTAAAGCAGCCCTCTTTGACGCCTCGTCCGATAAAAAGAAAACTCAAGGGCGAGCGTCAACATATATAGGTTCAACCTACAAGCCTTTTTGAGACCTCACAGAATTTCTTTCCAGAAATATACACTACAGGCGAGCAACTTCCAATCTCTTGTCTCGTTGTAACTAGCTCCTATGACGAAAGCACCTCGGGTGATTTCAAACCATATTTCTACAGACACTTCTACCTGAAGTCACCCAGGCAGTGGCGCAGGCTCAGCCTTTCGATCAACGTTTGCCGCACTTCGATATATTGGGCAAATACGAAGATCTCGCAATATGAGTACAGTACCAGAGATGCTATGCTCTCGGCTGGAGACGCATCACTTCCGTATTCACTACAGAAAAGAATGCAGGAATAACTTTCCGAGGCCGAAGACCTCGATAAGGATGCCGGTCTTCATTTTTCCTTATCGAACCAAGACAGCGTTCAGGAGCAACACCGAATCCACCCATTCCCGAGGACTAGTATAACATCAAACGCATCAGAGAAATTTCTTGCATTCTGGACGACCTGGGCTGCCCACGATATGCTAAACTTGAGCTCATCCAGGTTGCACCGCTTGAGCCACCAAATTGTTTCGTGTCATGGATCAATGGGATGTTGGTCTACGAGATCAAGTTCCCCCATTCTCTTCCAAGTTACGAATTGCTCTAAATATCCAGCTCCTTCGTTGTATGAACGGAGTCTCTGGATTTGCTAAGCTTATTGGAATTGTCGTCGATACCACCGGAAAGCACCTGAAAACTTTTCTCGTTGAGATTTGAAGGACCAGGTGGCGCCTTATACCCAAACAACTGAGCCAAAAATAATTCATTCCATGGAAGTGCCACGAGACATGGGCCAAGCAACTTGTCGAACAGGTTAGTCAAGTCCATTCCAAAGGCTTCGTAGTCGGGACAATATGGTATTTCGGCCAGCCGTTCTCATCGATAGCTCAGATTGCTTACGATTCTGGCGTTTCAAGGATAAGTTTATAATGGGAAAGGTATCGGATTGTTCTAACCCTCCCGGACTCCGCTATCTCCGGGATACTGTTCCGTCTATAAATGAAGCCGAATGTCCCAACGGGACACCAAAGACCGATATATTCCACCTGAGAATGATTTTGTGGCTTCCAGCCGAGAAATTGCCGCGAACCCACGTTAGCCCAGTGTGCATGAGAAACGACTGCAATTTGCAAATTGGCCCTCCCTGTGGACAATCTCATGTTGATCCGAAAGCCCCAGTCGCTTGGATTTGCAAAGCGATTCTCAACATTTGTTACACTGAATGTGAGTACCTGATTTCCTCCTGACTCCTACAGAATTGATAGATACTTTCCAGGCTTCAATGATGGTACGGGAGGTTCTATTCAGGCTGGCTGTTTACATATGTTTTCCATGCTGATCCATGAACACATGGTTACTGGGCTCTTGAGACATCTTCGCCTTCACTTGTTCGGATCTGAGACGCGCTACTTCTATCTTTAATGGGTAGGCGTCGACCGTATATGACCTTGATAGCCTCAGTGGTTTCCTTCCACTGTTGTCGATCAGCATATGACGGTGATCGCACAAATCTTTTCCTTACCTCCATCCTGTTATCACATCATTGTATACAAAATCAATCCATAAGTCACTTTATTTTCCCGTCTTTCTGGTCCGATTCTGCTTTACATCTTCTTTTCTTTTGCACCACTACTTTCGATTCTATCGGCCCGCTCTACTCTGCATACATCAACCTCTCGTAGTCTACTTATCCTGCATTTCTGCTATAAGTGCAGGGGTCGTGCATCACCTCGTCCCAACAATGAAGCTACCTCTATGCGTCTACCAATTTGTTGGTCTTCGCTAAGCAAAATACCGACTGCATCATGTATGCCGTGCATGCTAGCTTGCTAAGAGCTAGTGCAGTTTGACTAGATTTGCTCCTTGTGAGGCTATCAATCCAGAGCTAATCCTCATTCGTTACGGTCAGACTTTATATGGAATTCGCAGAAAACAAGAACAACACCAGTGGGGTACGTCTAGGGGTAAGGGGAGAACTGGTATTGTCAGTACTAGGTACCTCAGGGCTATGTACATTGCTGCCAAGCAACTAGGCGTTGGCCGGGTGCTCCCATTCGATTCTCGCCAAGCGATATCATACAAGCCTCATCCTGAGGCTTCTGATGCAGGAGCTTGAGAATGCATCAGCAAGGGTCAAGATCTTGTTTTGACAATTTGATTCCCTCTTTAGGGCAAGCTCGTGCACAGCCTCTTCAAGGTCAAGCCACAGATCGACATCAGAACCTTATTGCATTCCGGGATGACGATGGAAGCAGCCGCGTTCCAAACAAGAGTGAAGAACTTGGAATCGTCGCATGATCATAATGGGCTCGGGCTCGAACTTGACGCCATAAGAACCGTTGTAAGTATTGTAGTGTAGGTAAAGTACAGTCGTAAGAGGTAGTGATGATAGCATCATGGAATGCCCGGCATTTAAGCGGCGCCACTCCCACTTCAGTCAACGTAATTTGATTTGGGCTGGCGCGAAAAACAGGGCATCACGAGAAAGTTTTGGCTTGGTGGCTCCATAGGATAATTACGTAGCTGCCCACGATTCCTACATCAACTTCACTCCTGCTCGCCCGGTCCTTGTCCATCTGCATCTCATCTATTGACATCCCATTAACAGTCCACATCTTCTTGGTTCGACATCCCATTTACCAATTCCAACATGTCGAAACTCGCGTTGGGCACGCGGGCAGGTGCCTCTTTCCTCCGCATCCTCGAGTTCATGATATCTGCACTCATCCTGGGCATCTTCTCATACTATCTAGCTGGTCAGTATCATATCCCAAAACCATTCCCACATCTACTGATTGCCTCGCAGTCCTCGCCCGACGAGCCGGCAATCCCGCGATCCCCAAGTGGGAAAAAGCGGTCGAGGGAATATCAGGGGCTGCAGTCATCTACACCGCATTCGCCGTCATCCTCACTTTCTTCCTCGGAGGCATCACCTTCTTCTCCTTCCTCGGGCTTGTCCTCGATATCGTCTTCTGCGGTGGCTTCATTGCCATTGCCATCCTCGCTAAAGGCGGCAAGAACAGCTGCGGCGGTGTCAACAACTCGCCCATTGGGCCTGGTGAGCGCCTTTCCTGCCAATTGGAGAGGGTGACTTTCATCGTTGCTATCATTGGAGCGTGAGTCCTCAATCCGGGTCTCCGATGAAGACAGCTGATTGTATGTCCAGCTTCTTATTCCTCGTCTCCGCCGCCCTCGAAATCATCCTCTCCCGAGCCCACAAGCGCGAAAAACGATACGGCCCCGGCCCTTCGAACAACTACACCTCTGGCTACGGCAAGCAGCGTTTCTGGCAACGCAAGAACAACAAGAATAAGAGCAAGAGTATGCACGACGCCGAGCTCGGAGCGGTCGGTGCCGGAGCTCTCGCGGAAGAGAAACACCACCACAACAACCGCAATAGCACTATGCGGCCTTCAGATGATACTGCCGTGGCCTCTGACGGATATGGCGGCCCAAACACCAAGTACGCTGAGCCGACCGTACCTGCTCAGACTCACGGCTATACCGATGGCTATACCGCTGGGCCTCAATATACTGGGGATAACACGAGGGATTCTACTATGATCGGATCGGGCGTTGATCACGGCCACACTGGATACCACACTGGTGCCATGACTGGATCCAACGTCTCAGGCGCCTCGGAGATGCCTGGCAACCAAACGGGGAGCGCTCACAGGCCCATCGTTCAGCACGATCCCAACCCACACGCTGAAGTCCACCATGGCGGCTATGTCCACACGCATCCTGAGTCAAAGTCCCTACACTAGGACTTAAAAGGACAAGGACTTGCGTGTCTTTTCCCGGTAATTTTGGTGGATGGAATCTACGATTGACCGCTTCCGCTGCTGTCGACCCTGTTCCGCCATGTCTCTCTTATCTGAAACGATACCAGACTCATTCTACTGTTTGCAAGCGTGTAGCGACGCGTCTTTTGGCTATGTACATACCAAGCATCGGGGGGTTGTCTGCGACCAAGCGATGTGGCGTTAACAGTTTGGGTATTTAGCTACCACGGCCTATCGGCTGCTAATCAATAGTGATTGCGCTCTGAAAGTGCCTGATCGCAATTAATATTTGAAATTATCTTTTTCGCTGATGCTGAGCCGCTAGACAGAAGTGGCTGCAGCACAAAACGAATAAATTTGCTTTACGGTAACATCAGCCTAAAGAGGACATTGGGCAAGGGTCACGCACGAAAGACGGTCCATCGATAACAATGCACCACCGAAGCCCAAGGCTAGGAAAAATCCCATAACCTTTGTCTCCCTTATTCTCATTCTGGTATCATATATTGCTCGAGGTAGCGTATTGTTTTCATGTTTCCGTTATACATCTTGTGTTACTTGGCGAAGGGTAGCCCTAACATTTTATTCCAAGGTTTGTTGACTTATTTCGAGGAGATAAGAAGAGGAACCAACTTGAAGTGAAAGACGCATTCATGCTCATCGAACGAAAACCCTTCTGCTCTTGTTGTCATTCAGCCCTCCCTTTCAACAGAGTTTCCCCTCTCATCTCTTGAAACCATAGACACTCAAGCAATGCCAAACCAAACTTTACACACTAAAATCCACCACATTATCCCAATCGATCAACAACCACCATGCACTTCTCCACCCCCACTTTCGTCTCAATAACCCTCCTCTCCCGCAATACCGCCGCTCAAACTTCCGGGCCCCTGAAACAGAATGACTCTCGTCGTCACGGAGACGGATAATTTTTCACTACAAGATTCTAGATATTGTGGAAACCGTACTGCCGGCCGCAGTCGACTCTGCTAAAGAGGCGACATATACTAATTTCCTTGTGACTCGAGCTGCCGGAATACCGGCGCCGAAATCGCTGCTTCCGGATGGTCAATGATGTGGTGATGGTTTGGGCGGTTGTGATGGTTTTTGATAAGGGGGTGGGGTGGTGTTTGGCATGTTGGCTTTTGAGGAATAATGAACAAGCTTCGAGGTGTCTGTTAGATCAAATTTTCTATTTGGCTTTTTTGCTGGTGATCTGAAGGCGGGTTGGAAGCGGATGGACTACGAAATGATTGAGATTGCTCAAAGCTGATTCGCCTGGAGAGACGATTATGAATGAAGATTGCAACAGGAGGACGTTCAGTGATGAATATTGTTGGGCGGGAATACACCACTAGAGCCAGCGATTAAACGTACACAAGCTCTTGAGGATCTTTTATTCGAGGGATTTGTTGTTGTGGGTTCAATGTTGGCTGGTAGACGTCTGAAAGCTAGTGCTTGAGGGTCAAAGTCTTTCGGTTTTTGCGCTGAGAATTGTTTAAATGGACGTGATGTACTTTTTTGTTCAGTGTTTTGTTTCATTACGTGAAAGTTGTGCTTTACGACAGGGGGTGGACAACTACTATGTGGAAGAACTACGTGTTAGGGTGTACTTTGTGACTAAATTGGCCGATCAGACTAAGCTAGTAGGCACTTGATCAAACAGAACGCCCTGTGAGGTAGGCAGGATTAACGTGATCAATTAGGACGTCTATCTTTATCAGCTTAAAGCTCGCCCGTTTGATGAAATAGGAAGCTAACGGAACACTACTCATTTGATCAAGAAGGGTCACATTGGCCAATTCGGACGGTGCCGTGCGAGTAACCGACCTCACCAAGTCACCATATCTGACTATCCTGGCGTAATAGGAGAAAGGTTGCATTGTTGTGGTGAGAAAACGTGCGTGAGCAGCTGATGGTTTGACCTAGTGCTGAGGTAGCAAAGAATTCAAAATTGCAAACAAGGCGGTTGAGAATCGGATATCTTTCTTGAGACCAGTGTATTGATCTTATTGCGTCCCCATTGCGGTCTGAGACACAAGGCGATCACGATTTTCGAACAAGCGGAGAAAGAAAGATGAGATATGTTGCTTCATCGAGCGTTTTGTTGCCCTTATGCCCTTAGGCCAATCTTTGTTACTTCACTTCAAGGAGAAAAGAAGAAGAGATAACCTCACTAGAAAGACCATTCCAATTCGTCGGCCGAAGAGACTCTGCAGTCGTTTTTCCCTTTCAACATCCCCATAAAGTCTCCTCCCTCGCCGCGGATCCCCACAAATATTCAATCCCCAAAAACATTCCCTGCCAAAATCTACAACAGCAACTCAAATCAACAACTAACATGCGCTTCTCAACCTGCGCTCTATTCTCAATGGCAACGCTTGCCCTCAACGCCACCGCGATGACGGCCGCTGAAACAAACACGGTTACTACCGTCGTTACTGAGGTGGACAAGTCCCCTTCCACGACTATGACGGTTGTCGCAACCGTGCCGCCGGTTGCGGTTTTCAAATCTAGACAGGCGGCATATGATAATTTCTTCAAGACTGCCAGCAAGGGAGCTCATGCTCCGAAATCGCTGCTTCTGTTTGAGGGTTAGTGATGTGGTGAAGGTTTCGTTGGATTCTTGCTCTTTTTTGTTGGTGTTGGGGTAATGCGGTAGTGGTGGTTAATGGGGGATTCCTCGTTAAGTCAGATGCGGAGAATTTTGTGGCGAGAATGGCTTTTTGATACGATTCGCATACTAAATATCTGACTATCAAACAGAGACTCTTTTCCCCAGCTTCATGACAACTTGTGATCCGAGTACTTTGTCGTGGTAGATCAAGGTAGGTGATGGTAGAGGTAAGAGCTAGTACCTAGCGTTTAGAGACTTCAATACTGCCGCACAAGGTTGTTGACGGGAATCAAGCTAGTATTGACTGATTATTCAATCTTTAGGGAACTTTTGTGTAACTTTGATGTACTTCAAAGCGAAGCGAGAATGATCGTTATTGCTTTGACTGATGAGAGCGATTTGATCTGGCTTGAGGTGATGATAATCTTGGGAGTTGTGGCCTTTGGTAGGCAGGAGTATTTTGTTGCTTGGATTGTTGTCTTCGCTCTCTTTACGTGTAACATTGAATGAAGCTTACTGCCCCTGTGATTTGATTGCTTATAGTTTACAGACGGTTGTAGATATGATATTACATGAGCAAACATTCGATCATGACATCCTCCAACAAGAGTATGTTTGATTGCCATACTCTGTTCTGTGAACCTTTGAGTTTTATGCTATAATTCATAGATGGTGAATGTATACGTTCGCAGAAAGTCCGGTTACTCGAATCACCTTTGTGTACGGACCTAACATATTCCCTACCACATGTAATTGGGAAGGGCGTGACTTGTGGCTTTACAATATACGTTGTCCCCTTCAGCAATGTATATGAATCTAATTTCTTCTTTCTTGATGTTGATTGATAGGACCCAACGTACGGTCTTCCAATGTGCCTTATTACTACTGTATAATCATTGTGCCTTACGACAAGAAGTGTCAATCGCCCTTGACTACATTGGATTATTCTGGAGAAGACGGCATAAAGATACCTGATCCTGGTTACACGACTGAGTTCATCTAGGCTTTATCGCCTTGCCCCCTTTTATCCTTAAGATACTTATATACAACCTCGTCGCCCGTGTCGAAGATCAAACATTCCATCACTCACTTGCACCTAATACCGACTTACTAAACCCTAACACATTGCCAAACAACCACCTACCATACGTCTCTGAATCTCAGCCTCAGCCTTCATCTCCCTCGCCCTCTTTGTCCTCAGCGCTACCGCGGAGAAAGAGAAGCCAACGCTCTCAAATACGGTTACTCTAATTACTACTCTTGTGTATAGAGTACGCCATGGATCCAAGACCTGGGTCGAAACCCTAGTGCCGCTTACACAACGTGAATCTCAACTAGCAAAACTGAATAGCTACAAAAGTTCGGTTTCCAGGGAAGCTGTCATTGCGACGAGTTTGACGGTTTTCACTAGGCCCGGAGATGAATGATTCCTTTGTTATTGCTACGAAGAGGCTTGTTCATCATACGACTTTGAAGGGGCTGTATGGATTTAAGGAGATGGAAGCTGGATAGGGGAATCATTTGGTGTCGAGCATCTGCTACGTTAATCGTTGTTTTTGATTTCTATTTGCTGTATACGTATATAAAAGCCGTTTATTGAGTATTTCCCCACCGCAGCTTCTTAGTTGCTTATTCATCTCTCGCGGTTGCTAAAATTGAGTGAATTCAATTCCTCGGCTAAGAAGAGCGCGACGCATAATTCGTTGCATTACGCTTGAGTTACAAAGTCCTGGACCGTGGAAGGCCCTGTTAGATAGGTAAGCTTCTTGGAATTTGATTTTGAAAGTGGTGGAAGAGCTCTGAGATATTGTTTCTTTCCGAGTACGAAATTTCGTCGTATGAAACGCCGAATTTTCAGTACTTGAAGTTGATTTACTTCCGGTTTCCTTTTTTTAGACACAACGCAAGTCAGTAGGAGAATTAGGCTGCCTTTCGCCACTACTATCGTCTCGCTGGATTCTGAATACTTGAGAGACATATCAGCTAGTGAGCTCTCTTTTGTGAGAAGCTCATTGTAGGCTACGAAATAGTGGCTCCGTTAGCAGTTGGATTTGGGAGTGATCACGAGGACTGGGTGGAGTAAGGGCTAGTCTCTTTTTGGCATGGGTCTCTTGAGGTACTTAAGTAATAACTTTCTCTTGACCGGTGATTTTGAGATCAAAACAAAAATCTTCGTTGGCAGTGCTTCGCTTCCTCAAGTCATGTTCCCAACGAGTCTATCAACCGGCCACAATGTGTACCTCTCTCAAAGTATGACTCCTCATGGATCTAATGTTGAACAATTCGACGAGGGAGCCTACACGCTAGTTTTGACTTTAGAGTGTCCTTCAATATATCTGAGCTCAGCGCAGCTCAGCGCTCAACGATCTCACCCGATACCATCAATCATCACTGGTCCTTGTCTACATTGACGACTGAGTCCCAGCTCCCCTCGCTATCTAGTGTGCTACTGATATCGATCTTGCTAAGTTTGATCCAAATCTTATTGGTAGCTCCCGCCATGATCTTGCCACCAGTGTATTCACCAACCTGGCAGACTTCATTCAATTCTGTCGCGGCGAGACTGATTTCCAACCAGCTAGACACGTCTGTGGTAGAAAAATGTCCTCCAACGATTATAGTAACACTGCAGCTGCTCCAATACTCGTAAAGTGGGAGCCTGTATGCATCATTGTGGCCGCCGCTGTGGAACGTGCCTTTGTCGGGACTGCTGGGAAGACGACGGCGGATAGCGTCTTTGCAATCGGAGAAAGTTGGGCGTTTGTCTATAGATAATAGGGGAGGATCGCAAACGCCTAACCCTGAGTTGAGCTTGAAATTGGTTACATTGAATATGTTGGTGGAGTTGATCCTTTGCGGGATGCTGACTGCGGAAACGCTGAAACTGAAAAGGGCGATGAAAACAAGGCACAAGTAGTGGTCAGGCATATCACCTCTTGTGGTGAAGTGTTTGACCAAAAACATCACGTCTTTTTGGGGGAAGAGCAATCTGCATACAAAATTCTCGCAGATGGCACCACATGGAATTGCATTCATGCGGCGCGTACGTATCTACAGACTTCTCTTTATGTCTGGCCTTGAAGTTCACTGAGTCAACAGCGCGTATGTCGGAATTGACTTCGAAGCGCTAGCCGCTTTGCTGGCCCGGAACTGTATTGTCGATGATTGGCGTAGATGCGCAGAATCGGTTCGCGAGTTACGACACGGTTTCTGTGGATTATCTCCCTACTCTCCCTACATCTGAATGGGTGCACAGTAGTATCGAGGTGGGGGGTATCCGAAAAGCTGTTGATGACCACATTTCTTACTCTTTGCATCTGGTCCACATTGACCATCCACGAGATCGCATGCAAGAGCTTGGTTCAGGGTTGAGCGAAAGGTAACGTACTCACCGAAGGGCGCTCGACAAGATTTGCGTAGGAAATCACAATTATCATTTACGCCCGGACGGTGCAAGCTTGTTAGCACAGGGCTCCAATGCTGAGAGTTCATGTTCTCATTCACTGTCGACCTCATATCCTGAAAGTCTTGTTCCTTCAATTTCATAGCTAAGTGCATTTTGCCGTCGATTCCGTGCTTGGGAAGTTTTGTCCAATTGATTTCGTACCTTTTGTGCGTTGTGTCATCAAGCTCATGGTTATGGTCTGGGGCTACCAATCCACGTTTTTTTCTGCTTTCGAGTGTTGCTTCTTGGTGAAAGGCGAGAAGCATTTGATCTTAAGAATCACGATTGACACGACAAAAACTATGAAGCCTGCCGCACTACCAATGACCATAGCAGCAACTTGGCCTGATGGAAGACGATACTGTTGAAGCTGCCGCACCTACCTTGTCTGTTGAGCACTTGGTTCAGATCGCTCCGTACTATTTTTTACCCATTTTCAGCCTTGGCATTCTGTCACGTGATCGGTAAAAGAATAAGCGACTTTTCACGACGCCATTTTCAGGAAATGGGAAGTGATACATATGGCATGCAAGGCGCTCTGGTGGGCATCTTTTCCGAGTCTAGGTTCATCAGTCGTATCCTTAAGACAATGATAAGAAACTCGGAACTCGGCTCGCTCATTATCAATCCCATATCGATCATACTAGTATTAAATACTTTACTAGGGTCTTAAAAGAACAGCCTGGATCCCTCCCGTGGTTCCTGCGTTTCATCAACCCTATTTATTTAAGGCGAATCTCTTGGAATTGAGAAAAGTAAAATTCTAATATGGTATTTTGACTATTTGAGATGATATAATGCTATAGATTTTTCAAGGTCTTCCTCCATAGATCGATTCCAGGACTCGCCTGGAGAACATGGATTCAGTCCACTTCCAGCTTGCCCCTCTGTTGTCTCAAGCAAATGAGCCACGTTTTCTGTCTGATCTTGGCATAATATGTCACGTGCTACGCGTTATTTCCGCTTCTAAAAAATCCGCGAGCTTGATACTAACAACAGATTTTCTTGGTAGGGTCCTTATACTTTGTCAGACCACAGTCTCCTATTATTCTCTACGATAGGCAGCGTCCGAGATTCACTGGATCAGCAACACAGTCAGCGCTCTCAGCGCTCTCAGCGCTTTCACAATGCCCTAATCGATCAATACTGCGCTGTACTCGGATACTATCATAAAATCCCTCAAAATCGTACGGATACTAATACTCGTCAATCGATCTCAGGAAGTCAGCGGCTTTCGGATCATCAAGTTGTGTAGTGCTCAACTCCGCAGTGAACGGTATTCCGGGCATCGATTTCCGTGGCAAAATCCCACAACCAAGACCCTGTATTCAGAAATCTTCTTAACCAAAAGACGCCCTGAGGTGCATTACCCGTTCTTCATTGAGCCTTCTCCTTCTCCTTCTCTGTATCAATCGCCGTGCTTCGGTATTATCGCATCCAGTATAGCTCATTTGGGTCTGGAAGCTATATCTGTGTAGCCGGTAGACTCGATTCATTTCCGCATATCGAAGCGGCCGCTTCCGAAACTTTAAGGAATCGACCCACTCATATTATGCTCCATGGAACAGCCTTCCTACTTGAGGTTCTCTTCTTTCAACAATGAGACTACAAGAGCCTTTGAACTTGGGTCAATCCCTGCACTCCCCTCATGGCGAAGACTATAACTCGCGGAACATTTGCCCTGCATCTGACCTCGTTATTTGCCATGCAGGGCAACTATGATTCTCAACGTCAAGAGCCATTTATCAGCATTCACTCTGAACGCTAGGTAAGTGAATGGGGATTGTTTCCTAATGGCCAAACTAGAATACGCATGCTCGTATGCGCTTGTCTCTTGTCGATGGAAATGGCAACACGTGCATTTGTGGGCGGCCTTTGGGGCATGTTGATCCGCGGTTGACACACTTCATGTATTCGTCACCTTGATCGATGCATTCGATACTGGACCGATCCCTCGGCCTTGTGCTCTTTTCTCTTTTCTGAAGTAGCACCCTCCTGTATGTGCTTGTGGTCTGCGGTGCTGGTCATCCTCTTCTTCAGTGGAATTTCTTACCTTATGGAGCTTTGCCATCCGCCGTCTTCAAGGCTGCACTATTCGGCCTGCTCCTATATCAGAGCATGTTCAACTGATACTCAAGATAGGTGAAGCTTGGGTCTTATGATACACATAATCAGTGAATTTAATCCTCGAGTCTTCACGTGAGTTGCCTCACGGACGCACGGGTTAGCCCCATTTCCCACTTCCATCTGGGACAGCCTTCCTAGTTGAGCTTTTTATCCTAACAACGAAACTACATCTCTTTGAGAGCGGGGGTATATCCCTGTAATCGTCTCGTGGCGAAGGTTCTCATTGGCCCAGTACTATCTATCCTGTCGTCTTGCATACGATTACGATGACTCCGTGCAATCCAGAATCAAGACTACACCTCGCAGGGTGTGCTCTTGGTCTTTGCTTTTTGCTCTGTCTCCTCAGTTTCATCAAGCGGGCTTCTAAGTTCTACCTTTTCGAAACGTTCATATATCATCATTTATGTCTGAGAATTGATGATGAGTGAGCCAGCAAACATCCTGCTGAGCAGATGATTGAACGGTGAGACAAGCCCGTCCATCGTGGGAGGTTTGATCAACTCTCTCCCTGTAGACTTTCTATACATTCAGAAGCCCACCTGTTTAATTCATGGGAGGAATCATCCCTACACATCGCCACAAGACATCATGCGCAACCTTACACCCTCGTCCTTAATACTCTCACTCTGCGACACCAAACATTCTATCATAAAGAAACCCCCTCACTGAGTATCCTCCCTCCAACCCGCGGGGTCCCCAAGAACGCCTGGCTCGGGGTGGACTGTGTGATTTTGTTTCCAATTCTTGGCGTAATCCAAGAATCTCTATCGTGCGGCGGCGTCTATATCTCATAAGTCTCGTGGGAGAACACCTTCTGTACTGTAGAAGACCCAAGAATTGGCTTTACGGCGGAATTATAGATGTCAACTTAATCGTTGAGTACAGACGGTGGCATAGGATTCCAGCAAGCTCGCGCTCTCTCGCTCCCTTCGCGCCTTCGACGTGCCATACGCTCACCAGTCTCGCCTTCTCTTTTCCCCTGCATTTCTGTATAAATGCTTGCTCGTCACAGATAGCAATTAAAGGGCACTGTGCCGAAACTTGAATCGGGACCCCAGCTACTATCACCTCCCGGAGGCCTTTGAAGGGCGAACAGAGGACCTTCATTTCACATTCGTCGTATGACGCAACCCCGAGAATTTCCGTGGATTGTAGCGTAGATTCGCAGCCTCTCAGATAATGCAGCATCATTGAGCTCTTGGAGGTCGCCCTCTGGAGCCTTGTCCAATTGCCCGTGCAAGCCCAGGTTCGTAGACCCCCCAGCGTGAATGTACTCTCCGGGATATTCAACTCGCGAAGTCGAGGTAAGGGGCCAACTTCAGGAAAGTCTGTATGAATGTCTGGATCCCGCCGATCTCCATGAATGATAAGGCCTTCTAGGTTCACGTACGTCTTTAGAAATTCGAACAAGCGCTCTTTGGGCTCTCTACCATTGATGAACCAGGAAGAGATCTCGATCGTCAAACTCAGAAGCATGAGATGCGTTCTAGTGAGCACATGGAAGTCGTTATATACAGGGGGGGAAGCGGTTTTGCGCAGGTCCAGGCGAAAGCCTGGCGAATATTGACAAAGGGTATTTAGTAACGCCTTGTGCGGATGTTCGTAGAAATTCCATACGACCACCTTGAGATTTTTCAAGTCGCGGATGCAAGTTCACTAATATTTCTTCCACATATCTGGGGACAGTGCCCTTCTCATCTGATACTCTGATCCTTCGGTTGGAGCTACGGACTATGGTACCGGCGAAGAGTCTCTTGAGTAAATGAAATCGCATCATGTTGCCTCTCCAATTTATGGCGTTTGATATTGATAGTGCAATAGATGAGCGGAATTACCACCCAGTAAAAGCCACGTGATAGTTGTGCTAGGGGCAGTAAACCAGTCGGGTTCCCATTGCTTTCGTCGCTGAGATGGAGAAACACAACTATATGAAGACGTTCCATGATGTCGTCGGCTGTACGTGCGGTGTAATTTGCTGGGTTCTGGGCTAGACATTCTGGGGTAGTTCTGCAGAGACTTGTTTCAGAGCGAGCCATATCTTAATTATACAATTGAAGGTTGTGAATTGATCGTTGCAAGACCACCGTTGCGAGAGTATAGATCCTTGTCAGAAGGTTACGAGACACTAGGATAGATCGGGTCAGAATCGTGGTTTTGCGCACACAATCTAGATAAATGTTCAGTTTGAGAGCTTAATTAGTCGCCGAATTTCAATATACTTTGTACAGGAATACTATCAATTTGAAAAAATGTGGAATTATGATTTGCGAGATGACTCATTTCAAACTTCCGATTTCTTTGTAGAACCTAAAGTGAGTGCACAAGCTTAGTCTTCTCATTATATTTCTCTCCTAAATCCACTTACCACTTGTCATTTCATGTAGAATCCGCCTCAAAGTGATTCGTCCTCATGACGTCCCGTCTGCCAGAACCTGTCAAGGTGCGGCCGATCTTTTTAGCATCCAAGCCGTGTTCCCAAAACTTCTGCCACGTAGTTCAGACGTACGGATAAATTTGACTATGGGCAAGTACAATCCTGAATCACAATATCCTCCGCCTCGTCTTTGATGAATTCAACGAAACACCATCTGACTTTCGTCCTTTAGCGCTGGCCTCGAAAAGCTTCTTGGAACTTGTCACACCCATTATATAAGGCGTATTACCACCAAGGTGTCAATTGAACCCGAAGAGCAAGAGCTCACACGCGCTTTAATCAGAAGGCTATCAGTCAATACTGCAGTCCACGGGTTTGTTCGAGATATAAGGCTATCAGATAGGGCTATGAGAAGATCCCCGTCGAGGCGCAGGAGGTGCTGGTAGGCTCAATACCGAAATTAGGTACACTGCAGGCTTTTCATTGGATGTTCCACGAATATCGTCACGAAGAGCTCCTTGGCAGCCTTCATCAATACTGGCCCAATGTACGTCTGCATATTCATGACATGGACTTACTTTGGGCGCCAAAGGAGAGAGATTTCCTGGAGACGGCACGCCCAATGCTACGAAGCCTGACTGTCTCGATCTCTGAGGATGCTGAAGGTGAACGCAAGATTAAATTGAAATTGATCCCGGTACTTAAGCGTCTAGAAAACCTGGAGGCCCTGTCTATCACCAAGAAACGCAACAAAGACTCCGGTACAGACTGGTCAATTAGTCATTCTCTTTTCGTTCCCGATGTTGTGGTCAGGGTACTCTACCTCGACTGACTAAGCTTGCTATTTTTGATAATGTTTTCCTTCCAGAGGAGCTGCAAAGCTGAGGCTAGAACGGCGACTGGACAATTTTGGAATAAGTAAGCCTGCCGAACGCCATTATATTACCATCGCTCAGTGGCCGCGAATCAACACTACAATCCATGAAACTCTTCGATATGAATGCTACAGCCGAAGAGTCACCATCTCACTTTTGCTCGCGCCTCAAGCGGCTCAAAGGACTAAGTATAATCCTAAAGGAGGGGTGGTACATGCAATTCCCCTTTCAGACAGTCAAGAGCTTTGGGCTGGCAAAACATGCCGCCCTCAGTGCTCCGTGGCCAGATCAAAAGTTACAGTACCTGGGTGGACGATGCAAGACAGGACCTCATTCAAGGGAACCGTAAGAACCGTGACTTGCCTACCTTTGCAAGGAACGATAAGGTTGCTGCAGTTCGACAACAAGACTACAGGGTAGAGACCGGGAATAACCCAAGTCGGCCCCCAAGATATGCAGTTGAATGAGGATGCAACAATCACATGATGAGTGCCAAGACCAAGAACGGTGGTACAAAACCTTCCACGGTCGACGCCACTGGGCTGAGATTAAGGGACGAACGGGTGCGAAGGATGGGAATGGGATGGAACCTGTTGGAAATGCCTGGTTTGAAACGCGAAGCTGGAAGTGAGGGCTTCTTGTATGACAGACTAGTCGGTGGCGCAGAGTGAGGAGACTGCGGGAACGTGTGTGTTGGACCCATTTGAGGCGAGCCAGAGAAATTTTATGCAACTTGGTTCTTGCTTACACTGCCATATTTCGCTTGCTGCGAAAGTTCCGAGTCAGCAATACTCTTTCTATCTTGAGTGGTAAGACATATTTGAGGTGCAAAATTCCACCCCTTACCCTTGATGATGTCTTACCGCTCCCAAATAGGAATGTAAAGGGAAGGAACAACTCAGAGAGACCACTTACCCATGCAAAGAAGTACATGAGAGCTGCCAATGGCTGCCCCACCAGACAGAAGCTCACCCAGAAAATACAATTCCCTATGATCTTGCCATTAGTACCTTGCATATTCTCTAATGGCAAGGTGACGAAAATAAGGGGAATCTGCACTACCATTCCGATGAATGCAACCCCTACAGCGACAGCGTTAGCGTTGGCCTAGTAAGATGTTCATAGCTGCAATGCAGAACTCACCTAAAATGTTATGAGTGGGAACCCCAACTGCTAGCTCGTGCAAGAACCCACTGAAGATAAAGACCCACGCACTCGCTGCATTTGGACTCCACCCTCTCCCAACAAGCGGCGAGTAGATATGCCGTTTCATAAAATGGTACACAGGCTTGTTCCACGTGCGCCAGTAGGTTCCCACGCTAGGGCTATTCCACCACTCGGTGTAGAATTCTCGGTCACCAAACATCATGACTTCCGCAAGAGCATTCAGAAGGGACTGAAAGACAGCAAAGAAGCCAGCAAGCCAGATAACGAGGCTTATGGTAGAGAGCTTCATCAGTCGCTCAAGAATGGAGGGAAAGTCGAGCGAGGCAATTTTGAAGAGCGAGTTGTGGAGCAGCGGTGCGGCGTATTGGGCGCTTGCAAGCCAGATGAAAATGCTTAGACTGGCACATTCGGCTAGGCGTTTGACGACAAATACCCAGCGGATCGTTACGGCACGTGGGAATACAGGCTGGTAGACGAGCGTGGGCGCCCACCAGAAATAGCTAAGATTAGAGAGCGTAATGTTACGCGGGTAGCGGCACTCTGTGTAGAGCTCTGGCAACGTAGATCCAGAATCGGGTTTTAGTAATGCATGCCTCAGATCCCGGTTGGTGAAGGCATAAGAGCAGATCTTTAGCCAGAGTATGATAGCATGAACTTCGGAGACTGTGCCGATGAGCGGGTGATATACGTAGCGGTATACCACTACGCTAGTCACGAGAAGTGAAAGCGTAGCATTGACACCGTGAGCCCAGGCAATCGTGATCCACGTCGACCGAAACGATTTGGCTGCTTGGATGCTGTCTTGCGGTTTCCCTTCGTTTCGTTTAGCGCGACCAATGACTCCTTTCGCTTGGTGAGCTGCGGCGAGCTCGATGATATATGCAACAAACAAGTGGCACGGGACAAGGGCGTAAAGGATGGCCCCGAGTATCAGGTCCTGCCGACGATAGTCGTGACAACGAATGCGTATGAGGACGCCATACTGAGCACCTTGTCAGAGAATCGAAGACGAGAGACTGGCAGAAGTAGCATACCTTCATGAAGTTCTCTATGACCAATCGTAGATTCATTACAACTTTGAGACACCATTGTCAGTCCGGACTTCGTGGCTCAATTATCGAAGCACAAGTGGCCCATGGAGATTGGTTCTCACTTACTCAACACAAGGACCATAAGATTCCGAAATCCGAGAAAACTAGGAGCGAATTCTGAATCATGGCTCAGGCAGGAGGTTCGGGCTCTCGAGTGGACGGCAGCGATATGTCGATATCTTGAAGGGACTTCCTCCCTCTGGCCTGGTGCGGTGGCGGCTCCATTGCTGGTGCTGGACATGTCTGAAATCACATGGTTATTGGTGTGATTTGACATTGTAGCTGTGACCACGGCCGAAGTACTCATCGTGCTAGTCATTGTTGCTCTTCTCTCTTCTGAAGGAAAGGAGCTCGAGTGCCGAAGAAGACGGAATGGGCAATTCAGGATCGAGAAGCTTTAGAAGAAACTCAGATTATGTGATAAGTGCCATTGAGGCTTAAGTCTACACCTAATAGTACATAATCAAAGACCGAAAAGCTACAGCAATAGAGGAAGATACTGAGAAGCATTGAGGAAACAGTGTCGACTCTCTTAAACTCAACTCAACACATGGCGCAACATTTTTATTTTATGTTGGGACCCCACTTATGCACACTTACTTATGCAAGAAACAACGATCTCCCGGCGCTTGCGTTTGACAGCACTAGCGCGAATTCCCTCGCTACAGTATCTCGACACAGGTAGCGTTCATCACTTTGCTCATAAAGTTCGCTCCTTGCGATTCCCAACATGAACCATATTTGGAGGAGAGAGTCGCCATTCTCATGAGGCGAATATGGACAGAGATTACAACAGCAGGGGCGGTGGAGGCTATGGAGGCGATTATGATGGACCTCGAAGACCTTATGGCAGAGGAAGTCAGTACACAGTCTAGCCTTTGGGTGCACTTTTCACAATCGCGATCCTTGCTAAACCATTTCCAGGGCCTGTTACCGATTACACCTCGTCCATGGTACAATGGATGCGACATCGGCAGCCACGGTACAAGGGTGGAGCGCGCATTGATATAGAGAGGCCCAGTGCAAGCTATATAGTCGACGTATGTGATCCTTGCGAGCACCATCATCGCACACGTTTGCTAATGGTTGACCGTTGTGAAAGATGCTAACGCCCTCGGCAAAGCCCACTAATGCGGCTGAAGCAATACCTGCCAAACACCTCCACTCCTCCCTCAATAAGCTCAAGCACCCAATCAACATAGTGCGATGGACACCAGAAGGTCGAAGGTTATTGACAGGCTCAAGTATAGGAGAATTCACGTTGTGGAATGGGATGGGCTTCAATTTCGAGACGATCTCTCAGGTCCGTGACATAGTCCTGTCCGCGCAACAAGCCCCTGACTATTGATGTCTAGGCGCACGATTCAGCAGTACGAGCAGCGACATGGTCACATAGCGAGGATTGGCTTATTTCAGCTGATCAAGACGGCATTGTAAAGTACTGGCAGCCTACGTTCAACAATGTCAAAGCAATTCAAGCCCACAGTGATCCTATTCGTGATCTTGCTTTCTCACCCAATGATAGCAAATTTGTGACTGCTTGTGATGATGCCACACTCAAAATCTTCGACTTTGCGGGCGGAGTCGAGGAATCCACACTTACAGGACACGGATGGGACGCGAAGTCTGTCGACTGGCATCCTACAAAGGGGCTGCTGGTATCTGGGTCGAAAGATCATCAGGTTAAATTGTGGGATCCACGGACTGGCCGATGTTTGACCACTCTGCATGGCCACAAGAACACGATATCACGGACTAAGTTCGAACCAAACAAGGGGCAGCTCCTGGCTACAAGCGCAAGGGATCAGACCGCGCGAATATTTGATCTACGGATGATGAGAGATATTTGCCTTCTGCGAGGCAACGAAAAAGATATTTCCACCCTCACCTGGCATCCCATTCACTCCTCCTTACTATCTACTGGCGGTGCAGACGGCAGTATCTACCATTACCTCCTTGACGAACCGAATACCCCGCCCGGCCAAGCCACTTCGATGCCACCGTATGACAGCGCAGATCCAGCCAGTGCTCCAGCGCAAACGATATATCCTGCCCACAAGATCCAGTACGCCCACGAGTACGCAGTATGGTCCATCGACTGGCACCCATTGGGACATATTCTAGCCTCGGGCTCAAACGACCGCGTCACGCGCTTTTGGACCCGAGCGAGACCTGGGGAGACTGATTGCTTTAACGACAAGCATCACATAGGAGAAGAAGCTGCTGCTGCTTATGGAACTTGGGACAGACGAGGCGGGCGTAAAAACATGCGAGAAGATGAAGAACAAGAGCTGGAAGACGAGGCAGAAGGGCTGCAAGACCAAAAGATGCCTATCAAGCAACCTCTCCTACCAGGTATACCTGGTCTGACCATGCCAATTAACGGTACCAGCAACGGGCCTTCGCCACAAAGATTTGCCAACCTATCAAACATACCACCACCTCCAAACTTCCCGAATGGGCCTCCTCCCAACCTAGCCAACGGACTCGCGGGCATAGACCCAGAACAACTCCGAGCAATGATCGCCAATGGTACCTTACCTCCCCCACCACCACAATACGGAGGCGCACCAGGCCAGGGCCTCCCTCCACCTCCTCCTTTGCCTCCCAACTTCGATTTCTCGAAACTACCACCAGGCATGATGCCGCCTGGCTTTCAACCTCCACCCCCACAGGGGCTCCAAGCTGGGCCACCACCGGGAAGCTTTGGAGGATTGCCGGGTATTGGGTCTGATAGTTCTGGCGCTATTGGGAGTGTAAGGAGGAGGGGACCGCTACCGAGTCAGCAAGAGAGTTTGATGGAGGAGCAGCGGCGGGGGAAATATCGGACAGCAAAATAGAGCTCATTGAAGCTCGACACACTAGTGGGAGCGAATAGGAAAGCTGAGTCAGCTTTACTACTTCATGATGTCCCAAAAATGTACTATTACTTCCATTCGATGGTTCTTTGAACAAGACATATCTTCAATTAGCAAACCCTGACCGGCTCGGAAGTTCCCGAGCGCCAAGGCTTGGCATTCTCTCCTCTTCCTCCTGGAGACCATTCCTTCAATCTTCCTTTACAATGCTATTTGATGTTCCTCGACCAAGCAGTGTCTCAGAAGCCTACTTGAAGATGTTTCTCTTACTCTGTTCATCACCGTCGGAACTTCGACGTGCTAATGGCCAGGCGCGTAGCAGTGCCCCGCACTTGGCTTGCAGTAGCACCGCCGCCTCGATCTCTTTATGGCCTTCGCAAGCCCAATGACTCCAATGAGTCGGGCGATGCAGAAGCCCAGTGTCAGCGCTAATGTTGTAGAAGCACACGACGTTTCCAGCGTGTTTCGTACATTTGTACGCCAACTTTCTCGTTGATGTACATATTTCGGGGTTCGATTCCTCCGTTACGCGTTATTGATCATGGATCCCCTCTCCCTCGCTGCCAGTGTGGCGGGTCTCGTGACTCTTACAGCACAGGTCTCGAGCTCTATCATTACCTATACCAAAGCCGTGAAAGATGAGTCGAAGAGCATAAATGAGATCACCCAAAATTGGGCTTGATGCAATCAGTGCTGGAGCAACTCGAGAAGTTTCTAAGGGGACAGTCCCTCAAAAACGCCTCCTTCCATCAATCTTCTGTACTTGTTTCGGCTATAACTTTGTGTCATGTTAGCATACAGGGCGTTTCTGCGCAGCTACCGGATCCGACGAAGAATGGCATGGCACGTGCGATAGAGAAGCGCAAATGGCCCTTTACCGAGAAGGAGACGCAGAAAAGACTCAGAGCGTTACGAAGATGCACGTCTACTTTCCAAATCTCATTGACGGTAGAAGGTTGGTGAGTACTCCTACCACATGAATGGGACAGGGTCGACAAGGCAGTCCAAGAAAAAGCTTGATTCCCATGAGTCACAAAGATGCGACCATGAACCTAGATTAATGTTGCGGCGGTGATCTTGAGTGCCAAAAACATTATAAGAAGGAGGTCCTGCAAATCCTAAATGACTTGAATATGGGATCGGTCTCACTCTCCGTGACAAGTCGTCCTCATTCGCATGACATCAAACAGCATTTCAAGGGTACAGCGCAAATAAAGGTCGAAGCTAGTGGGGCCCGATATCCGGACCTATTGTCTTCGAATGGTGGATGGGAACGAAATTATGGGTGAATTGTTTGAGGGTAGTCTTAGGAATGACGTTGCAGAAACCATTTCGAGGAACGCTCAAGGAATGTATGGCGCTATGTTCTTCTCCCCTCTCGACCTACTTTCTGCGTAATTGCCATTAAGCCTTCTGATTACCCGAATTGGTATAATTAGTTGCTGACATGCGCATATCAACCAGGTTCTTGTTGCCCGTACTCCAAATGCAATTCGTCCTTGAGGCTATGACAAGATCTGAGATCCGAAAGTCATTGCGCAATCTATCAGCAAACCTTGGTCAGGCCTTCGAGGATACGCTTCGAAGGATAGATAATGAACCTGGAAACCGTCGGCAAGTGGCCATACAGTCTCTTTCGTGGGTGTCGCATGCCTGTCGGCCGCTTCAAATCAACGAATTGCATCATGCCCTAGCTACTCAGGTAGGGGACACAGCATTTGATCCGGATAACCTGTTACAGTCTAAGTTGATTGTCGAATGTTGCTCGGGGCTGATAGTTATAGACGACGAAAGCTCGGTTGTCCGACTTGTGCATCACACTTTACAAGATTTTTTACACTCTCAGCGGCAAGAGGTCTTTCGGGCAGAGGAGACCGAAATTACAAAGATCTGTCTTATTGATCTCTGCCTTGACGGTCTTGATATCGCGAATCCAGACCAGAGAGGCGTAAGTCCTATGGCCATTCGCTAAGTGAAGGGAAGCGGCTGATATATCTTAGTTCCTGGGTTACGCTACCGCTCCTTGGGGTCAGCATGCGCAACATGCGTTCCCGGATGAGACCGAAGATCTGGCCCTTGCGTTCCTCACAGATCAGCCAAAACTGGCCCGCGCCGAGGAGAATATGATACAGTTCCCATCTCAGCGACCGGAGCTCGCTTGGCACCGAGACATCCGTGGAATTCGTACAATTAATCGAGGTGGAACCACCGGATTGCATGTGGCTGCCGGCTTCGGGATCGCCAGGCTTACAAGACTACTGCTCAATGATGGACTCCACACCAACGCTCAAGACAATCATGGGAATACTGCCCTCCACGAAGCGGCTTGCAATGGACAGATTGAAGCAGCACTTGTACTGCTTGGACGAGGTGCAAGGGTCAACCTGGCAAATGTTGAAGATAACTCCCCACTGTATTTAGCTGTCTCGTTCGCTCACGAAAACCTGGTCTTTCTGCTACTGAGGCATAGTGCTAATCCGGACATGCGGTGTGTCGACGGATGGACCGCTCTGCATGAAGCCGCTGACAAAGGTCATGTTGAGATCCTCAAAACACTTCTCGACCACAAGGCATCAATCCACTCGAAAAGTGCGAGAGGCTTGACTGGCCTGCATCGTGCTGCTGGAAGAGGTAATCTCGAAGATCTCAAGCTACTGCTCGAGTGGGGGTCCAAAATCAACGCAACCACTTGGGACGGTTGGACGCCATTGCACGGTGCGAGTAGCAGCGGAAAATACAAGGACGTTAGTCTTTTACTCGAACATAAAGGAGCGATCAATCATCAGAGCGTCGATGGGCGTACACCTTTACACCGGGCTTGCCGAGGTGGCCATTACCTTACAGTTGCAATGCTACTACAAAAAGGCGCATATCATCTTATCACGGACTCCGGCAGCCAGCTTCCTTTGCATCGGGCGGCCAAAGGTGGACATAAGCGCATAGGTCAACTCCTACTAAATCATGATCCTAGCGCTAGGTTGGTACAACTGTCTGCTCAGCACAAGCATGGCCGTACCCCCAGAGCGGAAGCTTCTTACTGCGGGCACTGGAACACAGCAGCATTGTTGGGGGAAGAAGAGGTCATGCACCACAGATCCAACTCTGACACTCGAAGTGCGCTGGACGTTACGGTAGAGGATGGCGACCTAGGGCAAGTAAAAGAGTTGCTAGCATCAGGTCTTGATGTCAACAAGCTAAACCCCGATGGGTTGACGCCTCTACATCAGGCATTCCTCATGGGTAACGAGCCTCTCGCAGAATTGTTGATCCAGAATAATGCCAACTTCAAGGCACGAACAGCCGATGGATGGGAGCCGCTACACTGCGCTGCCAAGAAAGGCATTGAGAGTGCGGTCCGTCTGTGTCTCGACCATGGCGCAGACGTCTCTGCATCAACCAACGATGGCCAAACAGCGCTCCATAAGGTATGCAAAAGCGGTGTTGTCTCAACAACGAAGCTTCTGATCGAACGGGGGGCAAACCTCGAAACTTCCGATGATTGGGGATGGCGACCGCTGCATACCGCATCTGCAGCTGGCTTTAGGAACATTGATGAGCTTTCGATTGCTGAGGGGGCTGACACCGAGGCTAGAGATAAAGAAGGCCGCACTATGCAGGCTTGTGCGGCAGAAAGGGTGAGAGCAATCCAAAAGACTTGTGTACCGCGGCGCCGGAAACATTGGGTTGAGGCATATTCGAGGTCACATTCCCTGACACGGCTGGCTCCGGTCATCACTCTCTTGTTGAGTATTTAAGGATAGAAAGGCACGAGTCTAAGGATAGGGCGAGAAGTGGATCACTCTGAAATCAGCGTAAAGGTGATACGTAGCGTTCCATCAATAGCCACCATGGGTTTTAAGTGAGGCTTAGTATGTCAGGTCGTTGTATCTATCGACAAACTTCTCCCCTGGACTTAGTCTGGCGCAGGGGACCCCGCTATCGCTCCTATGCACAACCTGCAGCTCCGGCTACAGGGAAGCTCCCTGGCTAACTATAGCTTCGCTGGCCGCAACTTCGACGCTTTAGGATCGAATACCAAAGAGAAATAATGTCACACATACGCGTCAAGGCATTGAGCCAAAAGTGGAAGGCAACTCATTTCATTCACTTGCCGCTGGTCACGCAGTTTTCGAAGCCTCAAATCGAATCGTCCTTGTTACAGCTCACTAAGGATATCTCTGACGTTTTACCGTCGTCTGAGAGTTGCATACCTGCGAATGCCGTTACCTCACTGCCGGGTATCAAAGTTACATTGGAAACCCTCAGACATACCGATGTTGGTCAAGTTCAAACTATTCAAGAATGGCTTCGTGATTTGGATATTCCTACCATGCTGGCAACCACGGAGATGTCTGCGAATCCTCAGTCGCAATAACGTACAGTACCATATTGCCGAGATATTATCCATCACTGATAGCGCTATGTCGATGTCCTCTACGAGAAACATCAACCCTCTGAGGATTTTCGTGTCAGGACTGATTACTAAATATGATTCGGCATCCACGTGGAAGCTCCACGCTAAGATAGTCGATCATACAAATAGACTGTCACATCTTCGTCGAATGATGCGTGAATCACTTATCCGTGCTGGATTGGTCGGAGCCATAGAGAGGCCTCAGACAGCTGGACCCAACAAGTTTCCTTTAGTGAACACTGGTCGCGCGATCAGTGGTGGCATAGTCGAATCCAGGTTACCAGACGGACGATTGGTTGTAAGCAGGCCTGAGTGGCCTACCATGGACGTCAGAGGATTGCTTAAGTAATACAAAAAATTTGCATGGGCAGAAAAGATCACTGTCGAGAAAGTAAGCTTCTGCGAAGTTCGTCTCAGAACGTTGCGAGAAGGAAGCCGGGCATATCGGGAGATTGATAGTGTTTCTTTGCTTTGAGCCTCTGCTTATGAAGAAGTTGGATGTTCTGAGGTCGACGGTACCGGAGCACATTCTGTCAGGGTGTGCGATGCGATCGACGGCCTACTACTATCTTGAATACTCGATTTTAGGTGGGACTCTACGACTTCAATTTCGGGTATAGGCTTTGAGTAGCAAGAAATTTGGTTTCTCGTGTCTGACCTGTCAACGAACTCGAAAGATATCCTGATCAATGCCCCGGACACTGTTTAGAAGATTAATAGGAGATCTCGGTATAGATAATTCCGAGGCTAGGGAGATGGTACCATTTCGAAGAAAATGGTCATTGTCGAGGGTGCTCTTCGAAGAGGCTATTTGAGACTTTACATCCAAGAATCGAAAGGTGATGCGGACTCTATTTGTGAAGCCAATATGATAGACAGTACAGTCTCGAAGGAGAAAGACTGTTCTCGCACTGATGATAGTATCCTCTTTCTTTTACCTGGAACATATCCTTGCCGCACCGCACCGCTGCAGCTTTACTTGGAGCGTCTCCAGCGCGCCAGCAATCCCTGGGCTTCACAGTCTTCTATTAACTTTTTCTTATCCCTATATGGTCCAACAACAATGCTGTGATGCATAACTCTATTAAAGAAGCTCTAGCGCGTCGAAATGTATGAGGGGAGAAATAAGCAGGTGGGCCAGCAAATTCGCCACTCTCGCAATATCGGTTTTGGTCCCTGAATGTGATCGAACTCCCTAAAATTTGGCGCGTAAGTCATCCAATATGCCTAAGTCGAGTGCTTGAAGAGCTACAGTTGTTGATCATAGCTTTGCTGGCGGGTCGATGCTGACCATGCCAACTTTCTGCAGCTCACGAGGTGTTAGATATAAGACAGGTGCACGTGCCAAGCCTCCAAGTCCTGTCCAAGATAATTCTTCGAAAGTCCATACCAATTTATGAACTCGGACAGGACCGCTATCCCTATTCAAGCTTCAGGGATCATACGGGTCAGAAAAGGAAGGATCTCGTCAATATGGCACTGTAGCACTATTCAATACACATAGAACAAGTTGATTGATCACTAGTAGCTATCTATAGGCCAGCTATATATGATATCTAGGATACTAGAATAATAATAAATAAATGGCGGAGAAAAGCATACTACCCAGGTATTAATTATATAAGGATTCTCTATTAATAAGATATTTCCCCTTTTAATAACTCTAGAAAATACGTACGTAACGCCCCCGTAAAGTAGTCTATATATACTATCGTTAATAGGTGATTTCGTATACCCTTAGGGACCGTAATATTATCTTAAGGTACTTTTAATCTTAAAGGGTCTTCTTAGATAGATTTTTAACTAATTATTTAATAAGTTTATCTCGGAGATATAAAAATAAAGCCTACGTTCTATCTAAATTATATATCTATATATTTAAAAGAAGGGATATACCTTAAGGGATTTTATTACTACTTATACTAGGAGTATTTACTCCGTTAAATATAAGTCGTATACCCCGTATCTAGTATACTAAATAGTCCTCTCGTTATAAAAGTAATAGTGGATATCCTAAAAACTTTTATAATAGTCGCTATTTTTCTTAAAGAACTTATAGTCATAATTATTAATTTAGGAGTATTTACTCTATTAAATATAAATTATATATTACCGTATTGAGTTAATTATTCTTATAATTCCTATTATTTAATATTAATTACTAGATTACCTCTCCGTGGATTTAAAAACTAGGTATGAATTAATAGTATCTTCTAATTATTATAGTACGTTTATGGCGTGATAATTAACTTCGTATATTTCTAGTAAACCGTAGTAACTACTAGTAGGGCCTTAAGTTTATTTTATTTTATTAAAAATCTAGTTATATTTACCCCTTTTAGAATAAATACGTTTCTCTAGCGTACTTCTCCGTGAGTTTAAAGATAGGTATAGTTTAATAATATCTTCTAATTATTATAGTTTATCTGGAAGTAATAGGTAGGTTCGTATACTTTTATAAATCTATAATAGTTATTATCGGTACCCTGACTTTATATTACTTTACCGATATTGGAAAACCGGGAAGTAAGATAAAGTAAGAGAATAATTTAAATAATCTCCGGCTAGCTTACTCTATTATTAGTTAAAATACGGCGGAGAAAATAAATAAATAGCCCGAATACTTTTTCGATTCTCGAGTTATATTATTTTTATTGCGTAGAGTACTAAGCCTAAGGTACTATTAAGTAATTCCTAGAGAAGAGAATAAATAAATAAAGTTAACGTTATTCGTGGTTCTCGCTTATAAGTTATTTCTATTGTATATATCTTCTCCTATTCTCTTTATATTTCTTTTTTCTCTTTTTTTTTTTAGTATTATTAGTTATTATATCTTTCGGAACTAGTATAAACCCTTAATTTTCTCGCTCGTAGTTTATACGAAATTAATATTTATATAGTATACCTAACTACTGACCGAATCCGTGTTAATCTCGAAGATATAAATCTTTAATTCTTTGTTTTTTAGAGATGTTTTTAGTACTTATATTTATACTTTTAATATTTTTCTTCCTAGTCTTCCTAGGTACTTTACTTATTTCTTAATTAATTTATTTATAGTTCTTCGTTTACTCTTTAATTAAGCGTCTTTAAACTCTTTATAATATAAATAAAATAATCGATCTCGCTTTAAGTTATGGGATTATTCTAGGAGATTTTACTACTTTATATTTTTAAAAGTAAATTACTTTCGTCTTTTAAATAACTTTCCTAATTCTTATAATTCCCCGATATATATTAACTCTTCTTAAGTTTTATAGCCGTGATTAGGTTCTATTTTATAACTACTACCGCCGGGGTTTTACACTTACTTTAAGATCTAGGGATAAGAAGGTTATTTTTCTAATTTATCGTATTCGAAATAGAGGCTAAGGGGAAGTATACGGTAATTATTTATAATACTACCGTCCTAATCTTTATAGTTTATATAGGTTTTCCGATTTTTATTCCTAAGTTTTATTAATTATTCGTTAGGTTTAATGATATTAACTCCTCTTATCTTTACTCCTCCTCCTCCGTCTCTAGTTAATCGAAGAGAAAGGATACGCGTAAGCCGTAAAGAGTCTAGTACTACTCCTCTCGATAAAATTATCTTTAGAGCCTATCCTCCTATTCGTTTACTAACTTAGTCTTATCCTCGCCGCTTTCGTTTAGAGACTCCTCTAGAAGAGGGAGTCTATATTACGTCTAGCTATAACTTTAGTAATAATAATAATATTCCTTTTAAAGATACTAGCTTTAGGATTTAGGATTATAATGATTTTATCTTTAAGGAGCCTGAGTTTTTTATTCCTATTACTACTCCGGCTACTAAGTATATCTCTCCTATTTTTACTCCTACTCGTCGGTTACTTCCTATTCTTAATCCTGTCGAGCCTACTATCGAGCCTATTACTCCGGCTGTCGAGCCTACATCGGCAAATCTCAAAAGTAAATGTCAGCATGCTCCAAGCGCTATCAGCCCTGTCAGAAAGCCGTCTACGGGTTTGCGCTGAAACTCCATGTCAAATGCTGACATAAGGATCAGCAGGATCAGCAAGTCGGGACGTTACTTTCAGCAAATAGTATTTGCTGTCAGCAGGTTCAGCAGGTTCAGCAACTCGATAAATCGTCAGTAACTCAAATATCAGACGAATAGGCCCATTATATGCCCTATAGCATGCGCATTTGCATGCGCATTTGCATGCGCCATAGTATGGGCCATAGTATGGGCCATAGTATGCCCTATGGCATGCGCAATGGCGTGCGCAGCTTGCGCATGCCATTGAATGGCATGCGAACGGCATGCGCAAAGGTATCCTGAATAGTATGCGATGTGCGCCCCCCGCAGCAGCCCCTAAAACATCAGACGAAAGCCCCCCATAGCATGCGCAATCATGGCATGCGCCAAGGCATGCGCCATGGTATGCGAAATAGTATGGTATTCATGTGCGCATACTCCCCGGATATGCCCGGGTGACGCCCCCGCGAGAACTTTCGCCAAAACTCATTATTCCGGGCCCGGTAGGTCGCTGGCGTTGGTAGTCGTCGCTAGGGGTCGCTGCCGTCAATGGCGACGATCATAGAACTTCATTTATTTCAGCCCTATAATAGGGCTGGCTGCTGTCAGTATACTGACGGTATATACAAGTTACTGAAGTTACTAATCCTGCTGAAATTAACCCGGAGTTATTGACAGGATACTGCCTGGACCCCCGACTTACTGAACCTGCTAAAAGTCACCTGCCCGGACCCCTAACTTACTAAACCTGCTGACAGGACGCTGGCAGCCCTATCCGTAAATTAGGGCTACTAGCAGCGTCCTATCAGTAACTTTTCTTAGTAAAAGTTACTGGCAGGACGCTGCCAGCCCTATCCGCGCGGTCGGCAACTAGGGTTTTGGCAGGAGTTTTTAAGATTTTCCGATATATTACTCCGGTCTCTACTCCGCGTATACGGTTTCTTCTTATTCCTAGTGCGTAGTCTCTTTCGATTCCTAGTAATCCTATAATACTGGAACGCTTTTATACTAAAAACCCTTTTCCGTTCCCGGCTCTTATAATTCCTATTCTTATAATTCTTATTCCTACTCTTATAGTTCCTCCTCGGCCTACGCTTACTCTACCTTCTTAAAAGGAGATTTATACTAGTTAACCGTAATAGTATATATACCTCCTATATAGGGATTATACTCTGGTCCGGCGTTTATATAAAGAGCGAGAAGCGGTTTAGGAAGCTAAACTTCGTAATTAATAATAAAAATAAAGTTAAAATCTTATTTATTAGGGCACGGTAGGTACTTTTCTTTATATATATAAATACTTAACGAATTAAATATTAATTTGTATACTAGATTAATTAATCCTTATATATTATCGATACGTTATTATTCCCTTAATATTTATATTATTAATACTTCTTTAGGATTTTCTCTCTAAAATATAAAAATCTTCTTCTACTTTTTCTTTCTTAAAAATATCTTTATTTAATTTCTATAATAAAATTAGTACCGACGTAATATATAATTAATATAAGAAAGACTTAATATACTACGTCGATTCGTACTTCGAATTAAATAATATCTTTACTTTATTAATCTACTATTACTACCGTTATATTAAATAAATAATATCTATATTACTAAGTCTTCTCTAAGACTTTCTCTGAAATTTACTTATATATATATATATAAAATTAATATTAATATAAAATACCTCTAATTTAAGAAAAATCTAATGTACTAGATTAGTTCGTATATTTATTTTAAATATCTCTATCTATTATAGTTACCCTATTTACTCTATAATAAGTAGACTAGGTAATTATATTAACTATTTAGCCTTTAACTTATTTTCTTTTATTAGGCGAATTATTCTCGGAAACTTTAATTCTTTTTTATTCTTTAGTTTAAAGTATCTTTATCTAGGTTTAAATAACCTTAAATAATCCCCGTAATATAAATACCGCGTCGTTTTTCTATTACTTTTTATAAGTTTATAGATAAAGCCTTATTTACTAATATATCCTATAATAATAAAGAGTCCTCTCTATCTAGGCTCGCTCTTTAGCCTATTTATTCGCGTATCTTTTAATATTATAAACTATCCTAGGGTTAGGGGTTAAGTTAATTTTACGCCTACGTCGTATCTTCTCTTCTAAAAGTTCTTATTATTAATTAAATAATATAAAATAACTTCTCTAACCTCTACTCTCTTCGCTATAAATTCCTAAACTATTAGAAGTATTTCTTCTAGATCTAGGAGACTAATTTCCGTTAGGAATAAATTGAATATAATACCTCTTTTAAATATATTTATAAGTTTAACTCTATAAAAAATCTCTATTAATAAATATCCTAAGTAATTAATTAAATATATATTAATATCTATTATTAAGCTTTAGATAGAGAGCTTAAATAATTTATTTAAATAATCTTCTCTTCTCTTTTTAAAGTATTTAGTTAAAATATTATTCGTTTTCTTAATTATTCCTATAGTATATTTTACTCTACTCGGAGCCTTTAGTATTATAATACCTTTCTCTCGGAGATACGATTAAAGTTTATTCTTTATAAAGTATAAACTTATATCGAAGTATATTATATTCGGGGCCGGATTCCTAGTAAGGTAGTTTATTATATTTATTTTAATATCTTCTAAACCGTAGTCGTTTATTAACTCTAGGAATAAGTTTTTTATAAAATAGTTAATAATATTAAATATATATAACTATTTATCTTTATTTAAAAACGGTTTAATAAAGTTAACCCCTAGTAACTAGAATAGTAACGACGTTTAAATAGGCGATAAGGGTATTAATCTCGTTATATTTATTTATTTAATATAGGGGAGGTACCCTTTAATATACTACGTAATATCCGTAGCCATTTTTGGCTAGTATACTATATATCTAATTTTATTAAAAATGATTTTAGTAGAGAAATATTTATTATTATTATAAACGTCTTTTAATAACGTAGCTATTTTACTCTTTATAAAATACGTAGTTTATTTACTTCTAAATCGGTGTATTAATTTATTCGTATAATTATCGAAAATAAAGGAGGTAGCTTTATAATTAAAGGCTCGTATCTAATAGTTATTAAAATCTCGTAGTTTTTCTTATCGAGTATAAAAGCGATATATATCCCTATATTAATTATTATTTTCGTAGTCGACTTTATATATTTTAGGAGGTAGTAGGTTATATAGGAGTACTAAATCTAATAGTATATCTTTAGGTATCTCTCTATTAATTATTATTATATATATTATTACTATTAGTTTAAAGGTTATATTTTCGTTCGTAAATAAAGTTTATTTAATAATAATAAGGCTTAGTCCTTCTCTTTATTCTTTTATTCTATTTATATAATTTTCTTCGCTAAATTATTTAAATATATTTATATATCCTCCCTTCCTAGACTTCTAATACTATTTTAAATTATTATAATTTTTAACTTCCTTTATAAAGTTTATAATAAGTTTATCTAGTTTATAATTAAAATTATTGAATATTATTCGTGAGAGATTATTAGTAACTATATTCGTCTTTCCTACTATATATATTATTTTAATATTTAATTATCGGAGCTTTATCGCCTATCGAGTAAAAATATCCTTATGAAACTCAGTATTCATGAACCTAACTAGTAGTTTATAGTTAATATAGATAATCGAGGCTTCCTTACCCTTAAATATATAGGAATACTTCTATATAAAGTAGACGATTGCTCTCAATTACGCTTCGGATTGGCGTGGGGATCCCCAAAGGGAATGCTAGCGTGGGGTGGGGTGGGGTGGGGCGTGGGGTGGGGATCGCGGTTCGATCCCCACC